>OGCG01000031.1_pt1 | contig 98189 bp, 100 predicted proteins | sample 1570061 | NCBI WGS metagenome assembly OGCG01 (sample SAMN06268698, study PRJEB24515) | hot springs metagenome | isolation source: Joseph's Coat, Yellowstone National Park, Washington, USA | place: USA:Joseph's Coat, Yellowstone National Park, Washington, USA
TTAAAAGTTCCTGAACCGTATTTCAGGGCGCAAATGATCCCGACAGAAGAGGATTTCTCTAAAGCAAGAGAAATAGGAAAAAAGCTTGCAACAATAATCAAGACTTGACCTTTTCCTTCATTTTTAATCTTTGTGCTTTTCTTTCCAGTGCCTGCTCATACCTTTCTTTTTCCTTTTCGTTTGTAATCTTTAATTTTGGTACAGGAGTGGGTTTTCCATGTTCATCTATTGCAACGTATGTAAGGTATGCCCTGCATGCCAGAACCTTTGATCCGTCCGAGCTCCTTTCATTGTATACATCTACCTGTATTTCCATGGATGTTGTACCCACATAATTGATCCAGGCTCTCAGAATAACTATATCCCCAAGCTTAATGGGCTCTAGAAAACTCAGATTATCAATGTTTGCTGTAACTACATTCCTCCTTGAGTGCCTTACAGCAACAATGCCTGCAGTTCGATCAATCCATTCAACAAGCTTGCCACCAAACAGATTGCCATAGATGTTCGTGTCTTCTGGAAGAACTGAAAATACTGTGTTTACCATTGACTCATCTACTGTTTTTTCCTCATCCATCGAATAGTTATTGAAAAATAGGTATAATAAAATTTCCTAATTTTAAGCTCGGTAGAAATCAGTGTGATATCCAGAAATAATTTCCTATATATAGGGTGATATCATTTACATCCTGACAATTCCCTTTATTCAATGGCCAAACTCACGCAAAAGAAAATCAATTGAATAATTAAACAAAAAGGTATTATGAAAAAGGTTTTTTGACCGCGATAATATGACGATGTTATCGTGCGGGCCGGAAAAGTGATCGATCACTTTCTTGATCATTGAGGTCGTTAAACATTTTGACCACTTTTATGTCTAGACACATTATCTTGAAACAAAGGTGAATAGAATATTGTCGATATTTCCGACCCATAGAGCTCTCACGAACCACATATGAGGTGGTGAAATGATAATAGGATTAGATAATGTCATAGAAATGAAAAAATTAAAAGAAGGGATGTTTTAGAATGAAAAATAAGGGGTATAAAAGGGAAATAATTTCAGGATATCACAGAAAAGCTAAAAAACAGAAGAAAATATAAATTTTTCATATTAAAAGGCATCTAAAATTTAACTCATATTTTATCAGTTAAAGATTAAAATTTTTTATATTAACTTTCTTGGAATTATTTAAATACAGTAAAAAGATTTTGAAATCAATGGATGAAATTAAAAAAATTAAACTATCGTTTATTATAGAGACGGATATTAGATATGGTGGCGGGACTGAGAAAACAATTCTTTTTTATTACAAATATATGGACAAGAATTTATTCGATATTAAAATCTTTCAGACAAATATTATAGATAAGGAGAGGATATCTCAAAAAGATATTGAAAACATTTATGGTTTAAAGGACTATAAAAGATTTTTCTATCCAGGCATAATAAACAATCTATTAAAGGATAAGAATAAAGGCCTATCGTATCAGGGCAGGAATATTTCAAAAGATATATTTTTATTTTATTCAATATTTTTAAAATATTTATTTTCAAGAACATTAAATAGAAAAACATTTATAGATTTAATGAACAGTGATATAATTTATATAGTTTCTGATTATCAATTATTCTATTTATTTTTCCCTAGGAAATTATTATCAAAGAAGAAACCAATTCTTATTTTTGGAACGCATAATTATTTACCCATTGAGAGAAGAACATTTAACAAATTTGAAAATGCTATTTTAAAAAAAATGGTTTATGCTATTCATTTCACATCATCAACAATTTTAAATCTAAGTAAAATTAGAAGGAACACTGATTTTGTAATATCCAGTGGTGTGGATACCAGACTTTTTTTTCCAGAAAAAAATGCTCATGAAAAAACAAGGTATCTTTTTGTTGGAAGGCTTGTTGAATATAAGGGCATAAAAGAATTGCTTGAGGCATGGTCAATATTTAAATATAAAAGTAACACGGAGCTTCATATTGTTGGAACAGGAGAACTTGAAGATCTTGTTATTGAAAAATCAAAAAGTATTGAAAACATAATTTACCATGGATTTGTATCTGAGGAAGAATTACCTTTAATTTACAGAAATTGTGATATATTTGTATTTCCCACTTACGGAATTAGGCACGATGAATATTTTGGCCTTGTTGTTATAGAGGCTTTAGCATCCGGGGAGTATGTAATCTTAAGTGATGGAATGAAGGGCATATTCGACTATTTTGAAAAAAATAATGCGCTTGAATATGTTTCAGTCAATCCTGAAAAAATATCTGAAAGAATGGAATACACTTTTGAGAATATATCTAAATTAAAAGAAAATGTACTTAATGTAAGAAAATACATCGAAGAAAATTACGACTGGAAAAGTATATCTGAAAATCTATCTAAAAAAATTTATGAAATTTATAATAAAATGAATTAGATAAAATATTAAATACCCATTTTTATTTTCACCAGCCATGGCAAATGAAATCAGAGTTGAAGGTGGATTAAGCCTTAATGCTAAAGAAGAGATCGCTAAAATAGTTGTAAAGGATGCATTATCGAGATACAAGAGGCCATTTGTAGTATGGTCTGCTGGAAAAGATAGCATGGTTGTCCTTCATCTTGTTAAAACAGTAATAGAAAAAGAGAATATGCAGATGCCTCCTGCACTTTTTATTGATCATGGCCAGCATTATGAAGAAACACTAGAAATGCTTGACAAAATAAGCAATGACTGGAATTTCAAGGTTATTTATGCAAGAAATGATGATGCCATAAGCAAGGCAAAGGACAACAAAATATACTTGAAAGATCTAAATAAAGAAAACCAGGAAGAGGCTAGAAAAATTGCACAGGAAGGAGAAATCAAAAAAGATGAAAATGGTGAATATTTTGAATATTCTCTTGAAACAAGCGTTGGTAATCACATTTTAAAAACTATTGCAATGAACGATGCAATAAAAAAATATAGGATTGATGCACTTTTTACAGGTATTAGGTGGGATGAAAATCCAGCAAGGTCATGGGAAGTTTTCATATCTGCCAGGGAAAATCCTCCACATGTAAGGGTACACCCAATTCTAACATTCACGGAAAGGAATGTCTGGGAATACACATTTAATTATAAATTACCAATACATCCATTATATTACCAGGGTTACAGATCTATTGATGGCAAATACGATTCTAAGAAGACAAGTGATAAGCCAGCCTGGGAACAGGATCTTGAGCATACAAAGGAAAGGGCTGGAAGATCCCAGGACAAAGAAGGAATGATGGAAAAGCTAAGAAGATTTGGATATATGTGATCACATGAGTGAAAATCCAAACATCATATTGATTGTATTCGATACTCTCCGCAGCGATATTCTATCTTTGTATGGTGGTGATGCAGTTTCACCAAACATCAATTCTTTTGCCAATGATTCAAATCTTTTTAATAATACGATTGCACCATCTCCATGGACCGTACCATCACATATATCCTTATTCACAGGTCTCTACCCTGGCGAACATAAGGTTCATGAAGATATTGAAAATGGTGATGGCAAGGCCCTTGAGAAAATATCAGGCTACAATGGACCAACAATAATAGAAAAATTGTCCAGAAAGGGATATAACAATCTTGGATTTTCAACTAACCCTTGGTTATCGCCTTATACGGGCTTTGATAGATACTTTAACTCATTTACATTTTTCAATTCCGAATACGAAACACAGGAAGAAATGTTTGCAGTATCTGATTATAAGAAATTTGGAAGAAATAGAATTGAGGCTGCAAAAAACCTATTATTCCATGGAAAAATAGAAGAATTCAAAAACTATTACAATATTCATAAAAGAATACTTCGGAGGAAAAAGGAAAAGAACTACCCTTATATGAAAGGTTCGGATTTGATTGTTGATCACATAATGAACAGCTCTTTTGAAGAACCATTTTTTATTTTTATAAATTTTATGGAAGTTCATGAGCCAGTTGCAGAATGGGAACTTGATATTGATGATAGAAAAATAAAATATCTAGATATTTCTGGAAAGGAACCAATTCCAGAAAGGCATATGGAAGAAACAAGAAATGGTTATAAAAAATCACTATCAATGTTAGACAGGCAGTTTGGAAGATTAATGGACCATTTTAAAAAATTGAAAATATACGACAAATCCTTGATAATTGTTACATCTGACCATGGTCAGGCAATGAAAGAAAATTACAAATATCCCTATTATGGTCATGGTAACTTTCTATACAATGAAATTATAGAGGTTCCACTATTAATTAAATTACCTGGAAACATAAAAATCAAAGAAAAAAATGGATACCAGAGCCTGATAGGTATACCGAGATTTATTGAAAATGTCATTGATGGAAATTTTGAGGACACAATCACAGAAGAAATGGCATACAGTGAATCATTTGGTCCTGTTCACGATCTTCAGGGTTTGGTTAAAAATGGTATTCTCCCAAATGATATTGATTATAAAAGTATGATAGAAAAGATGTTCTATCCAAAGAAGGCCATTTACAAAAAAGGTTACAAGTTGGTGGTTAATGGTCTCAACGGCACAATAGATGAATTTACGTACAATAAAAAATCTCTTAGCCCAGATGAAAATAAAAACATAATAAATGAACTTAAGGAAGATATTTATATATTCAAGGGTACTGAAAAGTTTGTGGTCTAATTGGGATGATATTGATGATTCCAGAAAATATCAGAATTCTCCAACTAGCGCATGGTAAAATTATACCGAGTTACTCAAGTGCATATTCAATGAGATGTTACAGTCTATTTGAAAATTCAAACAGAAAGATCATTTCCATTGGAGGACCAGTGCTATTAGACAAAAAAACTGATATTGCAGAGCAGTATAGATCTTACCTTCTTTTTATTTTAGCGATTTTAAAAGGTAACAGATCCTTTGAAATTTTATTATCTCAGGGTAAGTATGTTAGAAAGAAATTTTTATCAAGGGTAAAAGAATTGATTGATAAAAGTGATGTTATTGTTTATGAAGGACCCTGGTTATATAGTATTACAAAAAATTTTTTAAAGAATAAGATAATTGTATACGATGCACATAACGTTGAATATATTTTGAGAAAAGATAACATTTATCATGATTATGTGAAAGGCATCGAAAAAAATCTTGTAATGGATGCGCATATAATTTTTACAGTTACTGAAGAAGATAGAGAATTATTGAAAAAAATCTACAATATAGATATTTCAAAAATTTTTCTAATCCCTCATCAATTAAAATTTACCAATTACAAATGGAATGGTGAAAAGTCCAATGACATTGTATTTATAGGTTCTTTATATGAACCAAATATTATTGCATTAAAGGAAATTGAAAAAATTGCCATGGAACTACCCCGGTTTAATTTCCATATCATAGGGAATTTAAACAAATACCCGCGTAAAAAGAAATTGAAAAACATGATTTATCATGGAACAGTTAATGATGAGGAAAAGGATGAAATTCTTAACAGTGCTTTTCTGGCATTAAATCCAGTAACAACAGGGTCCGGAAGAAACGTGAAAATGATAGATTACATTTCCCATGGCCTGCCAGTTCTTACAACGCTCATAGGTTCAAGAGGTTTCAATTTAGATGAAATAAAAGACATTATTTTTATTGATGATATTAAAAATTTTAAGAAAAGGATCATTGAAATTTCAGAAAAAAGAGATGATTTAATAAAAATCTCGAAATCAATTTATGCATATTACAAAAAATTATATGAAAGGGAAACGTCATTAAAAGCCATAGATATAATTAGTGATTACATAAAAAATTATAAAAAATAGATTATTTAATTGAAATATTTATTACTAAGGAAGCATTTACCGTTCTGTCAAAGGTGAATTTAATGACCTCTGTGGATTTATTATTCATGCTTTTATCAGCAGCACTTGTAATGATCATGACCCCTGGCCTTGCCCTTTTTTATGGTGGCCTTGCAGGAAAAAGAAGTGCTGTGACAATAATGATGCAAACGATGTTCTCATTAGGCTGGGTATCAATTCTCTGGCTGCTTTTCGGATTTTCACTTGTGTTTGGTCCATCAGATACTGTTCTAGGATGGATTTATGGCTCAGGTGAATATTTCTTTTTGAACAATATTAATCTTAATACATTAGCTGGTCAGGAAACATTAGTTTTCATGATATACCAGATGATGGTTGCAGTGATTACACCAGTTCTCATTGTTGGAGCATTTCCAAACAGGTTCAAGTTCAATTCATTTATTGTTTTTCTCACTGCCTGGTTCTTTTTGGTTTATGTACCGATCGCGCATATGATCTGGGGTGGCGGAATATTCCAGCAATGGGGTGTTCTTGATTTCTCAGGAGGTATTGTTGTTCATGCAAGTGCAGGATTTTCAGCCCTTGCTGCTGCATTATACATAGGTAAGAGGAAATACCAGCAAAAAATGCCGCATAATATCCCCTTAGTTATATTGGGAATGGGCCTTCTTTGGTTCGGATGGTTCGGTTTCAATTCTGGAAGTGCATTGGGCATGAACAATATTGCAGTCCTTTCATGGATCAATACACAGACGTCTGCGGCATTTGCATCCGTTACCTGGCTTTTCCTGGACATGGCATTCAGGAAAAAGCCAAGTTCAGTAGGATTCATGACAGGTGCACTGGCAGGGCTTGTAATAATTACTCCAGCGGCAGGATATGTTTCATTACAGACAGCGATGCTCTTTGGAATTATTGGTTCTGTTGTATCATATTTTTCAATCATGTTCAAAAATAAAATGGGATGGGACGATACGATGGATGTATGGGGTGTTCATGGCATGGACGGCTTTACAGGTATAATCCTGCTGGGTTTGTTCGCTGGAATAGGTGCTACGGGAGCAATTTTTGGAAATGGAATATTTTTTATGAAGGAGCTTGTTGCTGACATATCCTTATCATTATATGCATTCGTTATAACGTTAATCATATTGTACATTATTGATCATGTCATGGTCATCAGGGTACCTCATGCGGAAGAGATGCAGGGCCAGGATAAGCTAGAATTTGATGAGGATGCATATCTTGAATAATTTTAAATAGACAATAGATATATCGAGATTAAGACTAAAGTGGTTGGTTTATGGGCATAATAGAAGTAAATAAACTTGTGAAAATTTACAAGGGTGGTATAAGGGCTGTTGATTCGATCAATCTCAATATAAAAAAGGGAGAGATTTACGGTTTTTTAGGACCAAATGGTGCTGGAAAGACTACAACTGTAAAAATGCTCACCACCATGATCAAGCCGACTGCAGGTCAAGCCTTAATAAACGGTCTTGATGTTGTAAAAGATCAAGCAAAAGTAAGAAAAATGATCGGTCTTGTTCCACAGGACCTTTCAGTTGACGAGGATTTAAAGGGTATTGAAAACCTTGAACTTCAGGCTAGTTTCTATGGTATGAGCAAATCTGAGGCAAGGGAAAGGGCGAATGAGCTGCTCAAACTTGTTGACCTTTACGATGCAAAGGACCGTTACGTTTCCACATATTCAGGCGGTATGAGGAAAAGGCTGGACCTTATTTCAGGTCTAATACACAATCCAGAGATACTTTTTCTCGATGAGCCAACGCTTGGTCTTGATGTGCAGACGAGAACAAAAATGTGGGACTATATTTCAAGATTGAGGAAGGAATATGGTATTACAATATTTATTACAACCCATTACCTTGAAGAGGCTGATTCGCTCTGTGATAGGATCGGCATTATAGACCACGGAAAGATTGTGGTTGAGGGCACGCCTTCTGAATTAAAGGCAACTGTCGGTTTTGATGTGGTCGAAATAAATGTGGATGATTCTGAAAGGTTCAAAAATGTGTTGAAAGACGTTAATGACATAGAAATTCTTTCTGACAGGACCATAAGGTTCAAGGTCTCTGAAAGTGAGACATATCTACCTATTCTTTTCAAGAAAATTTATGAGAATAATTTAAAGATACAGAGAATCAAGATAGAAAAGCCAAGTCTTGATTCTGTTTTTCTGAAATACACTGGAAAGGAAATGCGTGAACATGAAAGTGAGGAGGACATTATGAGAATGATGCGCGCAATCAGGAGGGTGAGATGATTGGGTGCAAGGATATCATTAACAGTAAGGGAATTAAAAAAATGGATAAGGAATCCTGTGCAACTGTTCATTACTATGATTCAGCCACTATTCTGGATATTGCTCTTCGGTAGCGCATTTGATTTAACGAAACTTATACCCTCAAATATTCCAGGCGGCAGTGCCCTGGTTATGAATGCCTATTTTATGGGCGCAAAAAATTATATATCATTTCTTACGCCAGGAATGCTTGCAATAATGGCTCTTTTCTCAGCCATGTTCTCAGGCATGTCAATAATCTGGGACAGGAGATTCGGTTATCTGAGCAAATTAATTGTTGCACCCATACCTAGAGATTCAATTGTCCTATCTAAGGTGTTCTCAAGCATGGTGAAGGCCATTGTTCAATCATCAATATTAATTGTTATAGCAATCCTTGTTCCGAATGGGCTTGTTCTCTCAACATCATTCAATATTGCAGACCTTCTCGTTCTCTATTTAATACTTATAATGCTCATTATGGGTTTTTCAAGCCTTTTTTCCATCATTGTTATAAGGGTAAAAAAGATGGAAACACTAATGGCAATTACAAACCTGCTAAATCTACCATTGATGTTTGCAAGTACTGCCATGTTTCCTTCAGCAATAATGCCTTCATGGCTCAAGAACGTTGTAAACTACAATCCCATTTCATGGGCAGCAGATTCAATGAGGACGCTTGTTCTGCAGGGATCATTCCAGTGGTCAGGCATATTAAATGACCTTCTTTATCTCTTGGCCTTTGACATTATTATGATGGTCATAGTTTTCATTGTTTCAAGGTACGGCTTTGAGGAATAAGCTACAATTCTTTTATTTTTCTGTGTGCATCATTTATAATACCAATAATCATTTCAAACTTATTTTCAAATTCAATGTCATCCATTAAAATAATGTCTTCCATGATCTCCTGAATATTATTTCTAATCAATTCCATCATTTCAAATTTTTTTGACTTGTTTTCAAAAATGGATTTCCATCTTTTTATGTTTTCATCAACGGTTTTCTTACCCTGATCCGTTAGTGAATATTTTTTCTTACCTTTGATGTGCTTTTCTTTTATTAACCCTTCCTTAAGCATATTTCTGATGTTGGGATAAATAACACCCGTGCTTGGATTGTAAAAGCCAAAGCTAACTTCCTTTATGTATTTTTTTATATCGTAAATGCCCTTCGGACCCGTATTTAAAATCATTAATATTAAGTTCTTGAGCGTTCCTCTTTTGAAATGATCCACGTTCAACCATAGGATTATTTTTTATTTAATCTTTTTTCCAAAAGTTCAGCAAGATCAAAAACAGTTTCATCCTTATGCAGATTGGCAAAGCAAATGGGACATGCTGTAACGATCTTTTCTGCTCCTGATTCTTTCAATTCTTTAAACCTTCTCAGTGAGATAGAATCTGATAGATTGGGGTAAAGTAATTCAGCTGGACCACCACAGCAGTAACTTGTTGATCCATGCCTTTCAGGAAGGATTGTCTCGCCAATCTTGGCTATTAATTTCAATGGCTCATTATATTTTTCCTGATGCATTGAAAAATGGCATGGCTCATGGTAAACTATCTTTTCATTTGTTTTATTGAAATTTAATTTTTCCAAGTAATCCATATAGTGAGTTACATTAAAATTAAAATTTTCTATGTATTTAGGATAAATCAATTTGAGTATCTCGTAGGTATGTGGATCTATCGTTATAATATTCCTAATTTTATTTTTATTAAAAAGGTCTCGAAGCCTTTTTCCATATTCAATGAACTCATCCAAATATCCGAGTTCAAAGAGGAAGGATCCGGGATAAGGCTCATTTTCACCTATATACTTAAATTTTATTCCTGCACTTTTCAAAAGGCTGTAAATGCTTTTTAGGATGTTGTCCATTCTTTTTTTGAAATTTTCATTGTACATTGGATGCGTTATTTTTATTAAGTTAGGGTATTTGGAAATCAATCCTGCAATTTTTTCAACAGTATCTGCTTTAAATTTTCTTTCGAGATTGGAAAGAACACTGCTGTAAGCCATAAGCTGGTACATTCCTCCTGTGTAGAGGAGATTTTCAGAATTCTCGTCAAAATCAAGGCCATATGCCCATGATGTTGTTTCATTTTTTAAGCCAAGGGGTGAATTGAATTTCATTATGGATATGATGATCATCTTTGCCACATTCTTTTCCTGTTTTCTTTCTAAGTATTTTCCTGAAGTGATCAAAGATTTTGCTATTTCACTCACTCGGCCAGCATTGACACCTGCAGGGCATACATTAAAACATGCATAGCAGTCTAGGCAGGAATAGAATGGGTCTGATATCTCAAGATCACTTTTCCCATTCAATTTTATTTCTTTTACCAATTCTTTTGCGAGAAGTACCCTGCCTCTTGCACCGAATATTGCCCTGTAATCCAATGCCTGCAATGTAGGACAAACGCTCTCGCAGAAAGTGCAGCTGATGCATTTTGATGTTTCTAGATCCAAATCGTCAAGGAGGGACATTAAAACAGTTTCCCCCTGTTCAGTATATTATTCGGGTCGAACAGTCTCTTAATCTGAATCATAAGGTCAAGATTTCTCTCAGATCTCTTATATCTGAATTCCTCCTTGAGAAGGTCTATCTTTTCCATGCCAATGCCATGTTCAGATGATACGGATCCATCATGTTCTAGGGCAATTCTTCCAAGATCCATCATGAACGAATTCACCTTTTCCATCTGTTCACTGTTGTTAATGTCCGCAAATATATTTGCATGAATATTGCCATCACCTATATGCCCGAATAAAGAGACCTTGAGCTTGTAATCATTAATCTTATTTTTAATCTTTTCCAGGGCATCGGGTAATTTAGAAGTGGGAACAACAATATCACCTATTACAACATACTCGTTCGGTGATGATCTCTCGTTCAATTGAGATGAATAAAGACCTTTCCTTGCCTGGTACATCGCATCCATTTCGTTTTGGTCGGTTGTGGTGTTAATTCCAATATTCTCTGTACCTTTTAAAATTTCAATAGCATCATTCATTTTTTTATTCAATGATTCTTCAGTAGATGAAATGTCTATTAGGAGTAGATATTCTGCATCTTTTGGAAATTTTATGCCACGAACGTGGGTAATGGAATCCATAGAAATCCTGTCCATGAACTCTGCTATGAGTGGTGTAATGCCCCTATTCTTAAGGTTTGCTACAGCCCTTCCGGCTTCTGAAATGGACCTGTAATATACCATGATCCTTCCATATTTTTCAGGCAGAGGCGTAATTTTCAATATCGCTTTTGTTATGATGCCCAGGGTACCTTCACTACCTATCATCAGTGCGGTCAAGTCATATCCTACAGATCTCTTTAGAACTTTTCCTCCGGTCTGGATTATTGTACCATCCGGAAGTACAACCTCTAGGCCAAGAACCCATTCCTTGGTTGCACCGTACATTGCAGCCCTTAACCCACCTGCATTCGTGTTTATGGACCCTCCAACCGTTGCAGCAATTGAGCTTGCCGGGTCCGGAGGATAAAAATGTCTGTACTTTGAAAGATATGCATTCAGAACATCAAGTTTAACGCCTGACTCAGCTAAAACATACCTGTCCTGAATGCTTATTTCGAGGATCTTGTCGAACCTTGCCATGCTGAGAACAATGCCAGGTTCTCTTAAAATAGAAGCACCAGTAAGGGATGATCCACCACCTCTAACCACAACAGGTATTAAATTTTCATTGCATAATTTCAATATCCTTGATACCTCTTCCACATTTCCTGGAAGTACAATGGCCATGGGTTCAGCACCAATGAAAAATGATGCATCCCTTTTATAGGGAATTAAATCCTCCTTTTTATTCAAAACATGTTTTTCACCAACAATTTCCCTTAAATTGTTTAAAATGTCCATATATATCAGAAAAACATAAAAAATAAGGATATTTTAAAATTTTGTAACACGATACTTATCTGAATGATTAATTAGAAAAATATTTCTGGTATATCCTTTATAGATGAATATTTGAACACGGGACCGTCCTTGCAAACGTAAAATCTTCCAATGTTGCAATGGCCACAGATGCCTATGCCGCATTTCATTCTTCTTTCCATGGATAGAAATATGTTCTCATCCGGAACATTCATTTTTTTTAGTTCTAAAACTGCAAATTTCATCATGATTGTAGGACCTATGATGTAGAAGAATGAATCAATGTCCCTGATCCTGTTGAATATTGTCGTAACCACTCCAACATTTCCTTTCCAGTTCTCATCGCCCACATCTACTGTTATATCAACATCAAATTTCTTTTTCCATTCATTTAATAAGCTTTTGTAGACCAGATCCCTGGGTGATCTTGCGCCATATAATAGCTGTATGTTGTTATCCCCTATCAAAAGAGAATATTCTATTACAGATCTTGCTGGGGGCAAGCCTATACCCCCAGCAATCAGAACCTTGAATTTACGCGTGACAGGGAAGCCCTTTCCATAGGGTCCGCGTATGCCTATTTCATCACCTTTTTTCATTTTGTGCATGTGTTCTGTGATTTTTCCTGCCCTCTTTATGCTGAATAGAAGGCCATTATTCCAGCTCGCTACCGATATAGGTACCTCTCCAAAACCATTTATAGAAAGTTCATAGAATTGCCCAGGCAAAGGTTTTTCCCCGATCACATCTTCTATAAGGAACGATTTTATGTCCTCAGTTTCGTCCCATATATCAATGATCTTGGATCTTATAGGTAACATTTGATTCATGGGTTCACGCTCCTTATAACATCCCTGATATCAATTTTAACAGGACATACTTCTATGCATCTTCCACAGCCTGTACAAAGATGGTAATTAAAATTCTCATAATGGAATTTTAATTTGTGCATGAACCTTTGCCTCAATCTTAAATCAAGTGTTGGCCTGGGGTTTGTATTCCCCGCAAGTTTAGTAAATCCTGCTAAAATACAAGAATCCCATTCCCTGTACCTTTCACTGTCATCGTAAACGTCGAAGCAGAAGCATGTTGGGCATGCAAAATTGCATGCACCGCATGAAATGCACCTCTGTGAAAATTCCTTCCAGAGTGGATTATCCCAGCTGATCCTTTCATTCAATTTTTTAATGTTCAATTTTTGCATTTTTTTGTATACATTTTTAGATTTTTCAATTGCTATATTCAGATCATTTTTGTCTGCTTTTTCAAAAAAATTATTTATGAATTTTTTTGTATTCGTTTCAACCAGGTAATAATCACCAATGTCCGTGAATTGCATTTCAAAATCATCCAATCTTGGACCATAAAAGGTTGTGCAGAAGCCGAATTCGCATGGTTCTGTACAAACAAAATTGAACATATGAACAAGTTTTCTTCTAGCAGAATAATTATTATCTATACCGAGAACATCATCCAGCATCTTAAATGCCCTAAAATCACAGGATTTGACACCTAGAACAATGATTTCATGGAAATAATCTTCAAACAATTTTTCCTGGGGCGGATAGATAAGATCTTTAGGTCCGAGGAGGGTTCTTACGTCACTGAATTCATTACCATTTTTAATTCTTGAAAATACATAATCGTTATTTATTTTCTTAGGTCCCCATACCTCATATCTTTCCAATAAGTAATTAATGTAATCCTTTAGATTGTTTTTGCTTATTTTGTAGAGCATTATTAACACCTCACCAGCTTTACAGCAGTTACCTTCAGCTCAGGTATCTTTGCCTTTGGATCCAGATTCGGGTTCGTAATTTTGTTTACAGATGATTCATAATAATGAAACGGCATAAAAACTATGCCTTTTGGGACAATATCCGTCATCCTTGCCCTTGTTTCTAATTCACCATATTTTGAAATTAATTTTATACAAGCACCATCCCTTATGTTTAGTGACCTAGCGTCCTCAGGATTTATTTCAACAAAAGGTTCAGGCGCTTCCCTTTCTAGTATGTTTATTTTTCTTGTCATCGTGCCTGTGTGGAATTGGTAATAGATTCTGCCTGTTGTTAGTATAAAAGGATATTCATCATTTGAAAATTCAGATGGTTTTTTCCAGTATGCTGGCATAAATCTTCCCTTGCCCCTTGTGAATTTCTCCCTATGCATGATCTCAGTTCCATTGCAATTCACAACAGGCCATTGAATACCATCATTTTTGATACATTCATAATTAATCCCGCCGTATTGAGGGACAAGCTTTGATATTTCATACATTATTTCTTCAGAGTTTTTATAATGCCAATCATATCCCATCTTGTTTGCAATGGTCTGGAATATCTCCCAGTCATTTTTAGCCTCCCCTATTGGTTCAAGAAATGGCCTTATCAACTGTATCCTCCTCTCAGTGTTTGTAAAAGTTCCCTGCTTTTCAGCAAAGCTATATGCGGGAAGGATTATATCTGCATAATTCGCTGTTTCTGTCATAAAAATATCCTGAACAACAAGAAATTCCAGTTTTTCAAGCGATTTTTTTATTTTCTCACTCTCAGGTTCAGAAAGAACAGGGTTCTCTCCCATAATGTACATCGCTCTTATCTTTCCCTCAAATGCCAATTCAAACATTTCTGTAAGAGATGCACCTGGAACTGAGGGTAATTTGCAATTCCAAGCATCTTCAAACAATTTTCTTCCCTGATCATCATAAACCCTTCTGTATCCGGGTAAGAAATCACAAAGTGCACCCATATCGCTTGAACCCTGTACATTGTTATGCCCCCTCAATGGTGCAACACCCGTTCCTGGTCTTCCTACATTTCCAGTAAGTAAAGCCAAGTTTGCTATTGCTTGAACATTTTCAGTCCCCTGTGTATGCTGGGTAATGCCCATTGCATAAAATATTATCGATTTCGATGAAGCGTATAAAACAGCAGCTTTTTCTATAAGCTCAGGATCAACACCCGTGATTCTTGATGTCCTATCCGGGTCATAAAATTCCATTACCTCTTTGAATTCTTCAAAATTTTCAGTCCTTTCCTCAATGAATTTTTTATCATAAAGACCCTTATCTAGGATAACATATGCCATAGAATTTAAAAGTGCAAGATCTGTTCCAGGCAAATGCCTCAAGTGTATGTTAGAGAAGTTTGTAATCTGAATTTTTCTCGGGTCTGCAACAATTAGTTTTTTACCCATCCTCACATTATTTATTATTCTTGACCCTATTATTGGATGCTGCTCAGTAGTGTTTGATCCAATTATGAAGTAAAGTTCAGCGTTGTTTATATCTTTTATTGAAGTGGTCATGGCACCACTTCCAAAGGTGGAAATGAGGCCTTCAATCGTGCTTGCGTGACAGCTTCTCGCGCAATGGTCTATGTTGTTAGTATGAAATACCTGTCTTGCTAGCTTTTGCATTAAATAATTGTCCTCGTTCGTACATTTTGCACTTGACTGAAATGCAAGAGCTTCAGGACCATATTCTTCCATAATATTTTTCAGATTTTTTACTGTTATGTCAATTGCTTCTTCCCAGGATATTTCCTTGAATTCTCCATTTACATTTTTTAGAGGTCTTTTTAGCCTTTTCCTGCTTGAGGCGTAATAAAAACCTTTCCAGCCCTTTATGCATAATGTTCCATAGTTTATATCCTCCCTCTTTGAGGGTATTATGTTCAAGATTTTTTTACCGTCAGAAATGACAATAGCATTACATCCCACGCCACAGTATGGGCAGACGGTTCTCGTTTCCATAAAGAGGTTAATGTTTTACTTGTTTAAAAATTCAATCCTTTATAATAGTTTAGTGTTTTTTCAATTCCATTTTCAATATTCTCCGTAGCTTCAAATCCTAGATATTTTTTTGCTTTTACAGTATCTGCTAATGTTACCATTACATAATTCTTAATTGGATTTTCAATATATTCTGGATCTATGGATTTCCCAGTTTTCTTTTTTATTATTTTTATAACATCATTTAATGAATATGATTTTCCTGTTCCAACATTGAATATACCATTTGTGTTAGACTTCATTGCGCTTATAAGCGCATTTAAAACATCATCCACGAATATAAAATCCCTTTTCTGAGATCCATCTCCATAAATTACAGGTTTTTCATTTTTCAGATATGCCCATATGAATTGTGATATGAGGTTTGCAAATGTTTTTTTGTATTCTTCTCTTGGTCCATAAACGGAGAAAAACCTCATTGCATTCCACCTTATGCCGTATAGATCCTCGTAAACCTTTGCAAGCCTTTCTTCTATAAGTCTTGCTTCTGTATAAAAATCAGTTGGTTTTATGATCATATCTTCGTTATGGGGTGGTTCAAGACCGTTGTAAAGAGAACTAGATGATGCAGTAACAAGTTTTGCATTTGTTTCTTTGGCGATTTCTAGAATCGCAACAGTACCATTAACGCTCTCGTTTATTTTTGATCTGTCCTTCCTGTACATAGGTGATGATGAGGGTTTTCCAAGATGAAAAATCCCATCAATATTTTTCCATTTTCCATCTTTATAAAATTCATCCACCTTCATTGGGTAAAATTCAACATCTACATCAGAAATCAAATTTTTAGAACCTGTGTGAAGGCTGTCCACAACAATAACTTCATTACCCATTTCCACAAGCTTATGGACTAGGTTAGATCCAATAAATCCTGCTCCTCCAGTTACAAGATATTTTGCCATATAAAGGGTAATTTTAATAATCTATAAATTTTTATTGTTTTTCATATTCTCAAAACTATGGAAAGGGCTCATATCATATTTGAAGGACATGTACAGGGTGTATATTTCAGGGCTTTTGTAAAGGAAAATGCAGAAAAATTAGGCATAAACGGATGGGTAAAAAATCTTTTAAACGGAGATGTGGAAGCTGTTTTTGAAGGAGATGAGAAAGAGATAGAAAAATTGATAGAAATATGCAGAACAGGCCATCCAATAGCAAATGTTACAAATGTTCAAATAAAATGGGAAAAGCCTGAAGGCATATTTGGTTTTAGGATAATCCGTTGAACTGACAGCTACTGAAGCATCAAGCATTACGACTTAAAGGATTAAATTTGCCTGTGCGAATATCATGCAAAAACTTAAAGGAATGTTAGGGGTTTGGAAGAAGCTGAAAATCTCAATTGCTTCAGCGATTGGATTCACGGATTTGCCTCAATAAAAAAAAGTTTATATTTATTTTAGTAATTATATAAACAATGATTGTTTTTACCAAAGTGATGTTATATCCCACAAAAAATGAAAATTTTACTGGGAAAGCACTTTGGTAGCTGTCGATTCGTATACAACTATTTCTTAGCTAAGAGGGATGAATACTACATAACGCATAAGGATGCGGAGAAGCATTCATTGAGCTATCTGAACACTCAGGGTATGTTCATTGAAATTAAGGAGAAGTATCCATGGCTGTATGAGGTTAATTCCAATCACTACAGATGTCATTACGCTTTCTTGATAATGCATTTAAGAACATAAGGAAAATGAGGTTGATAAAAGTAGTGTGGAGGCGGTACGAATCTACGCCTGTGTAGATCGTTACTTTGGGCTTGCATGGGATATATCCATACAGGCAGATGTCTGTCGTTGAAGCAAAAAGCTCCGAAGCTTCAGCTGAGGAGTAGCTCACGCTGAATTGTCACAAATGGATTTATGTTGCATTACTTCTATTTTTACCAAACCTGTTTTATTATGTTTTTTATAGCCCCTGCAAAAATTGTCTTCAAATTTTTCTTATATAAATGGAAAGCGTATCCCCATCCTCGAGTACATGATCCAGACCAACCCTTTGGTTTGGGTATTTGGAACTTGGCCCATTAACTACTGCATACTTGAAATTTTTAACAAAATCTTTGTGGATTGCTCTGCAAACCATTTCAACAGTTGAATATCTTTTTATCACCATTGTTTCAATATCCTTGTCAGGTGGCTTTAAATAAATGGTAATGAAATCAAGTGCATCATAAATGTTATTTTTTAATGATTCTATATTTATTTTTTCCTTGGCTGAAATTGGTATGAATGAATATTCCTCGTTCAAATTCTTGAATTCTTTTGAATCTATGAAACCTATATTCTCATCAATCTTGTTTAAGATAAAAATGCCTGGTATGTAAACCCTATTCCCAGAGAGAAAATCTATTAGATCATCCATATCAATCTTGTCCCTGATTATGAGATCTGCATTAACTATTCTGAATTCTCTCATAATTGCTTCTATAAGAGAATCATCAATGTCTACGGATACAGTTTTCTGGATGTTTAATCCACCCCTATCCTTTTTAACGAGGAAGAGCCTTGGTCTTCTCTTGTTCAGCCTAACACCTGACTCGTGAAGCATCCTTACAAGGGGTTCAGGATCAGGATTGTTTATATCAGTTATAACCATTATAAGGTCAGAATTCCTTACAATACTCAGTACCTCCCTGCCCCTACCTCTACCCCTAGCTGCTCCTTCTATCAGGCCCGGAAGGTCCAAAATCTGGATTTTCGCACCCCTATAATCCATAATGCCCGGTATTATGTTTATTGTTGTGAAATCATATTCTCCAACTTCACTCTCTGCATTTGTAAGCTCATTGAATAAAGTACTCTTACCAACGCTTGGAAAACCAACAAGAGAAACCATAGCATTGCCAGTCTTTTTTACACCTGGAACGGAAACACCAGACTTTCTAGCAGTCTCTTTCAGTTCCTTTAATTTTGCAAGTTTTGCCTTCAACCTTCCAATATGGTGTTCAGTTGCCTTGTTGTACTGTGTTTTCCTTATCTCGTCTTCTATTTCCTTTATCTGTTCATCAATGGTGGGCATTTTTGATACCTGATATAAAGGGAGTTTAATACTTTTGCTCTGCAAACTTTTTTTAATGTGAAAATGTATATGTGATCAATGATACCTAAGTACAGGTTATGGTTTGAGGATGAGAATGGTAATTATCTCATGGGTGAAGGTTTATACCTACTACTAAAAAACATAAAGGAATATGGGAACCTGAGCAAAGCTGTAAAATTGATGAATATGTCCTACAGGAACGGATGGGGGAAGATAAGGGATGTGGAAGAAAGGACAGGAAAAAAAATAATTGAATCTACAAGAGGTGGAAAGCTAAAGGGTGAGACAAAGCTTACCGAATTTGGTGAGGAATTATTGAATTCATATAAGAGGTATGATGATGTGCTGGGCTATTACATAAGCAGGCCATTTAAGGTTCCTTCATTAACAGTGGACGGCATTCTCATAGAGAATGGTAGCGTTCTTTTAATAAAAAGAAGAAATGATCCATTCAAGGATTTTTACGCTCTTCCGGGCGGTTTTGTCGAATATGGTGAAACTGTGGAACAGGCACTTGAAAGGGAAATGATGGAAGAATTATCAGTAGAAGTGAAAATTTCATCAATTGTTGGAATATATTCCTCTCCGGACAGGGATCCAAGGGGTCACACAATTTCTATAGCTTATTTAATTGAAAGAATAGATGGAGTCCCTAGCCCAGGAGATGACGCTGCAGAGGTCAAGTTCTTTGATTTAAAAAAATTGCCAAACCTTGCATTTGACCATGGTTTAATACTTCATGATGCCATTAAAGCGTATAAAAAATTATTTGATGAGCAGGCTTGAAACTTTAAAGTGCCTGGATAGTATGTCCTTTGTAACTCTTAAATTCCTGCCGTTTTTACCTATTGCCCTTGCCTTCTGTCCAGGATCAACCTTTACGGAGACCCTCATATCATCGTTTACCTTGTCAATGTTTATTTCCTTGACATTAAATCTATAAAACAAATTGTAAATAAACCTTTGAGGATCATCACTGTATTCAACAAGAATTATATTCTTTCCCAACTTTTCCTTGAGCTTTTTTATGTTCTCGCCATTATTTGCTATGGCTTTTCTAAGTGATCCAGGATATATGATAAAGAATATGTTCTCGTCATCTTCTGCAATATCCATCACATCCACACCAGTTGATTGATAGAATGTGGAAATATACCTGAGCATATTTTCATCAATTTTTATTGTTCCCATATATATTCACTGTTCTTTCTGGAATGCTGATTCACCAGGATCGACTATTGTTACAACTGAAATATCAAACATTTTTCCGCATATGGATCCAAGCTCATTCGAATTTCCCTGGAAGGGAATGATTTTTACATTCTCTATCTTTGAGCCCCTGAAGGATTCGTCAGGGCAGTTCTTTGCAACTATGAACACCTTTGCTTCGTTCTTCCTTATTGCCTTTTTTGCCTGATCCAGACCATAGTATACCTTTCCAGTTTCAATCGCCTTTTTAAGTTCTTTTACCACATCCACTCATATCACCTCTTTTTTTCAGGGTATTTGTATATCAGGTTTACCGCACCTGTACCGAGGGTAATGGGCTGGCCAACGATGATGTTTTCGGCAACACCCCTGAGTTCATCGCTTTCACCCAAAAGTCCTGCCTGGAGAAGGTGCTTTGAGGTTATTTCAAAAGCAGCTCTGGCAAGAACGCTTGACTTTTTGCCAGCTATACCATGCCTGCCTATGGCCTCAACATTCCCCTCGAATGTCATCATGTCCGCAACCAGCATCAAGTGCCTGATGTCAACGCTGAGACCCTGTTCCTCAAGCGTTTTTATACTTTCATCTATTATAGCATTTCTCGCAGCTTCAACACCTAGGACCTCATAAATTTCCATAATGTCGTTTGTGCTTGTTTTTCTGTGATCAACACCTTCAAGCTCTAGAACGGATTTTAGATTTGATCCCTGGGTATAAATTCTGTATTCCCCATAACTTTCCTCATACTTCACTATTGCCCTTTCAATGCCTTTTATTCCCGACACTAGCAAATTTTTTATGTCTTCAGAAATAAGATAGATCTTTTTATAGGATGGCTCCTGAAGGGAAATAATGATTTTATCCCCCTCTTCAACCAGTGATGTACCTTGGTGCTTGATCTTCTTTATTGCTTCAAGGATCTGTACTTTTGTTATCCTTCTTTTTGCCATTTTTTCTTTGTCCATTACTATGGTAACGGTCATTTCAGAGACATTTATTTCAACATCGGCTATGTCTATAATCTTCGTACTTTCAATCTTCTTTGCCAGTATTTCGACCTTTTCCTGGTCCTTCTTTATGTTATCCTCAAGAAAAATAGTCATTGTTGGAGTACTTGGCTTCGTCCTTGCGTCCACGATTTCTATTAATCTTGGCAAACCCTTTGTTATATTAACTTCTGCAACACCTGCATAGTGAAACGTCCTTAATGTAAGCTGGGTACCAGGCTCTCCTATCGATTGTGCAGCAATAATGCCAACTGCTTCGTGTGGATCAACGGATGCCTTTTTATATTCCTTGACTGCAATATCAATAACCTTTTCAAGATCCTCTTTGCTCAATTTAAATTTTTTTGACCTTGATGCAAGTTCCTGAATTATAAGATCCGGTAGGGTCGTGTTCTTATCCTTAAGTATTTCCAATATACTCTTTTCAATCTCATCCATTTCCCTGAATTTGATAGGTATTTTTGGTGTTTCTTCCTCAATGTTGATGAGCAATATTTTTTGTACTTTCGTTCCTGGCTTTTTGCCAACAGGTTCAATTTCTTTAACGTTCAATTTAACATTTTCAACCTTTTCAATTAGGAGTACGTGCATTATGCCTTTCGTTGTTCTTGAAAATTTAGGCTTTTCTGTTCTCGGAAGAATATCTTTCACATATACTGCATATTCAATGTTTGAACCATCAAGCGTTACGTATGCCTTAAATGGCGGTTTTATTTCTTCAGGTATCTGAAAATCAATACCGTATGAAACAGGTAATTCTTCAATGACCTCTTTCCATTTTTTGTCATTTTCTTTCCAGACGATTGTTAGCATTACTTATTCCCCCTGTTTGCAAAATGATATTTATCCCCCAAAGCCTTGGTAAAAACAGAATCGTAATCTATAGCTTTTCCCTGTTTTGATCTTGTTGGATCTATGAGATCTTCACCGTAAACGAATTGAATTATGTTGTCTGTGGTATCAACCACAAGGCCATCATTTTCCGTGACCTTAAGATCCTCCAGTGCATTAATAAGTCTTCTTTGCATATAACCGCTCCTTGAAGTTCTGACAGCAGTATCAACAAGTCCTTCCCTTCCACCCATAGCATGGAAGAAATATTCAAGGGGTGTTAAGCCCTTCTTATAGGAACTTCTAACATAACCATGAGCATAAGCACCTAATTCACCTCTCTTGAAATGTGGAAGTGTTCTTCCAATGTACCCTCTGTTAATCCTCCTTCCTCTTACTGCCTGCTGACCTATGTTTGCTGCTACCTGCGATAGATTAAGCATAGACGCCCTTGCGCCCGACCTAGCCATTATGACAGAAGAATTTTCCATACCAAGGTGCTTGCTTGCAATTTCTCCAGCCTTCTTCTGTGCATCTGAAAGTACTCTCATTATGTTGTCTTCAAGTGTTTCTTCAGGTGATTTTCCTGGTGAGGATTGAAGTATACCTTTCTGATATGCTTCAATGTATGTTTTTGTACTTTCAATTGCATCGTTTAGGATTTCATCAACCTGTATCTTTGTTTCCTCAGGAATATCTGTATCATCAATTCCTGTTGTAAAACCAATGTTAGAAATTACACCAACACTCAGTCTTGTAAAGCTATCAATGAACTTTGCTGCAGTGGTTGCATCATAGTCCCTTGAAATTTTATCCAGCAGAACACCCTTGAATGCGCCTATTGATTTTTCATCAATTGTACCAGTTAAAAGTTTACCATTTTTTATTACAACATAAGCATCATACGGGCATTTATCAAAAACACATTCTTTGCAGCCTGTTCCATCACATATCTTTGCCTTGTACTCCATATTTAAGTCCTTTGGAAGAATTAAACTAAAAAGATCTTTACCCCTGTAATATTCTTTACCATTCTCAAAAACGGGTTCAGGAAGAGAATCATAATTTACATATGATAAAATATGCAATGTCTGTTCTTTCGTAAATTTAGGATTCTTATATGTTAATAGGAAAAGGCCTGTAATATGATCGTGAACACCACCAATTATAGGACCACCAAATCTGGGTGACCTTATATGCTCCTGTACAGCCATTAAAATTCTTGCCTCTGCCTTGGCCTCCTCGCTCTGCAAAACATGAAGGTTCATTTCATCACCATCAAAATCAGCGTTGTAAGGCGGGCATACTGCAAGGTTAAATCTGAATGTCCTGTTTTTCATTACCCTTACCCTGTGCGCCATCATGGACATCCTGTGCAGACTTGGTTGCCTGTTGAAAAGAACAACATCACCATCCATCATTTGCCTCTCAACTATCCATCCAACCTCAAGCTTGTTAGCCACATCCTCTGCATTTTTATCCATGATCATTATCCTCTGCCTCAAACCCTTCTCTGTCACCTTTATCACATAATTTGCCCCAGGAAGATATTTTTCACCCTTTGGATTTGGCCCCCTTCTCACTATTTCCCTCAGCCTTTCAATGTTGTACGGTGTGACAGGTATGGGTACCGTCAGCTCCCTCGCAGCCTCTTCAGGTATGCCAACCTCATTTATTGAAAGGAATGGTTCTGGTGAAATCACTGTTCTAGCAGAGAAATTTACCCTTTTGCCAGAGAGGTTTGATCTGAACCTTCCTTCTTTTCCCTTTAGCCTCTGTACAATGGTTTTCAAAGGTCTTCCTGACCTGTGCCTTGCAGGTGGAAGGCCGGAGGTCTGGTTATCAAAATAGGTAGTAACATGGTACTGCAAAAGTTCCCATAGATCTTCTATAATCAGCTGTGGTGCACCACTATCCTTGCTATCCCTCAATCTCTGGTTAATCCTTATAATATCGACCAGCTTGTGCGTCAGATCATCTTCACTCCTCTCTCCCGTTTCGAGCGTTATTGTTGGTCTGACGTTTACAGGTGGAACAGGCAAAACAGTAAGTATCATCCATTCAGGTCTTGCTGCCTGTGGGTTAAGACCCAGAAAAATCAGATCCTTGTCAGGAATTCTTTCAAACCTTTCCCTAATCTCTTTAGGTGATAGCTTTCTACCATTCTCTCTAAAGGTGGTTGGTTTATCAAGTGTTATTTTGTACTGCTCAGCACCACAGTGAGGACAAACAGTTCTCTGCGCTGCTTCATTCATAATCTTTTTTGCCGTTGCCTGAGCCTCTAGGCTTTCTTCACCGTTCATTACTGTTTTTTCAAGGACTGGTCTATAGATTTCAAGCTCCTCTTCCTTTAATTTAATCCTTCCACAACTGTTGCACGTCGATTCAAGAATATCCTTAATTTCCTTTACAAAGCCAACATGTATAACTGGCATGGCAAGTTCAATGTGCCCGAAATGACCTGGGCATTCATCCACTTTACCATTGCATGTTTTACATCTTAAACCGGGTTCTATAACACCCATATGTAGGTCCATGAGACCTCGATCCAGAGGAAAGCCATCCTCATCATATGTATCAGCAGTAGTTACCTTTACTGCACTCATCCTTCTTATTTCATCGGGGGAAAGAAGAGAAAATTTTAAAGCATTAATCCTTTTTTGAACTTCAGGGCTAATCATTTTAGATCACCTAGCTGAATCCTCATTATCACACCAAGGCTGATGAGCTCATCCCTCATCAGTTTGAATGCATAGCTCGTTTCAATTGGATAAATATTTGTGGTATTACCACAAACGGGGCACCTGTACGTACCCTTTTTCCAGTCATAAATGGCAACATGGCCACAATCTGGATTACCACAAACGTAAAGGACAGTGCCATCGGATTGATCAAGCAGCCTGTCCTTAATGACAAGCGCTGCACCATGGCCTATCAATGTATCCCTCTCCATCTCACCGAACCTCAGACCACCAAGTCTTGACCTTCCTTCTGTGGGCTGTCTTGTAAGTATCTGAACAGGTCCTCTTGATCTTGCATGGAATTTACCGCCCACCATGTGGTGTAATTTTTGATAATAAATAACACCTATGAATATGTCTGCCTGGAATTTTTTACCTGTGATACCATCGTACATGGTTTCCCTTCCATTGTACTTGAAACCGTGTTTTTCAAGAGATTCCCTGAGCAATTCTTCAGGCTCACCTGAGAATACTGTAGAATCTATAAATCTACCTTCAAGGGAACCGACCTTACCACCGATCATTTCAAGAAGGTGGCCAATGGTAAGCCTTGATGGTATTGCATGTGGATTTATAACGAGGTCAGGGATTACACCATCCTCCGTAAAAGGCATATCTTCCTGTGGAACTATCGCACCCAAAACCCCTTTCTGCCCATGCCTTGATGCAAACTTATCACCTAGTTCAGGAATTCTCTGGTCCCTCACCTTTATCTTTACAAGCCTGTTATTGTTTTCAGATGTGGTCAGCATGACACTATCAACAATACCTGTTTCTTCAGGTCTCATACTAATGCTTGATTCTCTTCTTTTCTGCGGGCCAAGCAAACCCGGTTGTTCCTCAAGGAACCTTGGTGGTGATGTTTTACCAATTAAAACATCCCCGCCTTTAACGTATGTTTCAGGTGGAATAAGACCATCATCTTCAAGGAATTTATATGATTCTTCACTTCTTGCACCCCTTACATCAGGTGTTGGTATTTCTATCTTGTCTTCTTCTCCTCCAGGGTATCTTCTTTCCTCTGTTTGGTAAGTTCTGAAAAATGTTGATCTACCAAGCCCCCTTTCAATGGATGCCTTGTTCATTACAAGCGCATCTTCTATGTTATAGCCTTGATAGGAAAGTATTGCCACAACCATATTCTGGCCTGCAGGCCTAACATTGTAACCCGCAAAATCAATGCTTCTTGTTTTAACAATAGGTATTTGTGGATAATGGAGAAGGTGCTGCCTTGTATCCGGTCTCCGCCTGTAATTTGAAGTGGGAAGGCCAAGCGACTGCTTCATCATTGCAGCACCCATTGTTATCCTGCTTGATGAATTGTGGTCTGGGAATGGAATTGAGCCGGAAATTGGTCCCAGTATAACGCTCGGATCAATTTCAAGGTGCGTATGCTCATGCGTGATGAGCTTAGGTACCTTAAACGTATTATTGCAGTACTTGCACCTTAATTCAACATTTGAATCGCTTTTATCAAGGCTTGTCCATATAACATCATTTCTTCCTAGAATGGAATTGCAGACAGGACATCTTTCCGGGACATCATATGCATAAATGGCAATGTATGCATTTTCTTCCTCATCAGCATCAAGCCATTCTATGACCCCTGATGAAACGAGATTGTCCACGGTCAAACTACCATTCAAAATACCTTCCCTTTGCTTGTTAGTGTATTTTATATTACCTTTTTCCACCACAAGCAAAGGTCTTCTTAACCTGCCCCTGTCAGAGTTTATTATTACCTCATTAGTTGTATCATCATATCTTATGTTCACATTATGGTTTATCTCCCCTTTCCTTCTTTTTTCCCTAATAATCTTTGTGAGTTCTAAGCCCTTTGGATGAAATCCAACAAGATCACCATTAAGGTAAACCCTGCTCATGTTCCCAGGATCAAAATCAAAATGCTTTACATTAAATCTTATAAGGTCCTTCATCACTTCTTCTGATGGCACATCCTCTGAGACATCTATAATAAGTGCTGCATTCTTAACAAGACCGCAGTTTTGGCCTTCAGGCGTTTCGTTTGGGCACATTCTTCCCCATTGGGTAGGATGCAGATCCCTTGCCTCAAAGTGAGGCTGTGATCTTGTTAAAGGTGAAGAAATTCTCCTTAAATGACTAAGCATGCTCATGTGTGATGTTCTGTCTAGAAGCTGCGAAACACCAGTCCTTCCACCTACCCAGTTTCCTGTTGACATTGCATGAAGGATTTTTTGTGTAAGAACATCCTGCCTTACAGCTGCCTTTAATTTAATACCCTTCTTTCTGTTGTACGTCCTTTCGAGGTGATACTTTAAATCCTTCAACAATGCTTCAAAAGATTGCCTGAAAAGTTCTTCAAGAAGATCTCCTGAAAGTTTCATCCTTTTATTTGCGAGATGGTCCTTATCATCTTCCTTCCTTAAATCAAAATGCAATTCAAGAACAGCCTTAGCCATCCTTGTAAGATAGAGCGCCTTTTTCATCCTATCCTCAGGTTTATCACCAAGATGAGGAAGTAAATTCTTATCTAGAATCTGTGAAATTCTTCTCTCCCTGTATTCCTTTGCCTGACCGGCTGCGAACCTTTTCTCAAGATACTCTATTGCATCATCCCTTGTTCTTATTCCCTCATCGCTATAATTTTTCTCCTTCTCACAATCTTCAATGTTTGCAAGGACTATTGGTTCCATCCTTCTATCATTCACTATCAGCTTGTAAATGTCCTCATCCTTTTCAAGGCCAAGAGCTTTTAAAAGGATTGTTAATGCAATTGTTCCGTTTATCACAGGAATAGAAACAACAAGAATGCCATCAACCTTTTTCTCAACACTTGTTAATGCCCTGTAACCTTCTCTTTCAGAAAATACCTTTGCAGTCTCTACCTTTGTATCATACTTTTCCTCGTATTCTACAAGTATCCTGTTCGGTGATAAATCTTCAAGCGTAATAAGTACCCTTTCCGTTCCAGAAACAATGAAATACCCCCCGGGATCCTTTGGATCTTCACCCAGAAATCTCAATTTTTTATCATAACTATCATTCTTTCCAGGAACCCTCAGGTTCCTGCTCAGATTTTCTGAAATATACTGTTCAATATTATCTGGATGAAGAACGCATATCTTGCTTTTTACCATTATTGGTATATCCCCTATCTTTACCTCTTCAGGTTCACTTTCTACGCACCTTTCACCATTTTCATCGCATTCTATAACTGTAAATCTTAAACCAAGCTCAGCTGAATAGGTAAAATCCTTTAGCCTTGCCTCCATGGGTGTATTTATCTTGTTTGCATCACTACCCCCTCTACCTCTTGCTACTGAAACATATACCGTAGGTGGCCCCATTTCACCATTTTCCTTTTTTCTTCCATATCTTATCTTTATTACTTTTCCGCCTGTCTTTGATTTGTCAAGCGTTAATTCGCCCGGCTCATCCTCTTCTGTTACCCTTGTTGAATCAACAATCTGCTGTAAAATACTGTTTGGGTTATCAATCGTTGGTATGAAGGCATTATAACTTGCGATATGATGACCTACTATACTTTTTTGTTTGAAAAATGCATCAATAATTTCATTCATTCTGCCATCTCCTTAAACATTTCTTTATAAAAACTTTTTCATTCTTCAGTTACAACCCTATAGGCAATGAACTTTCCTGATGTCTGGCTTCTCCTCACAATTTTAATCATACTTCCTGGCTTTATAGGTCCATATATTTTTTCCAACACCTTTATAATAGGATCGCTTCTTTTTATCTTTGGCAAAGAATCTTTCGTGACCTGTAATTTTTGAAGTATATCCCTTTCCTCCTCTTCTGTTAATAGATAATGTTCTGGAACCAGTTCATGCTCCATTACGTTCACCTTTTTCATTTTTATCACCTTTTACGGGCCCGAGGGGATTCGAACCCCCGGCCACCTGGTTAAAAGCCAGATGCTCTACCGAGCTGAGCTACGGGCCCAAATTTTTTAATAAGCCTTCTACCATAATCTCATTCTGAATATAAATCTTATTCAAAATGAATTTTTATTCATAGAAAGAAAATTTATTAAGTACAATAACTATAAACATTTATCTATGTTATCAAAGAGATCGATTACAGAAAACATGCATAAAATACAGGATGATATTGAAAAACTTAAGAAAGAAATGGCTCAGATAGAGGAAAAGCAAAACGATATGTCAAAAATTCTGGAGGAACTTGAAGCAAAGATATCGTTTCTGAATGTTTTATCTGCAAAGATCAACACAACTTATTATCATATTACATATGATATTGATGATAAGTTGAAGGCTTTTTTATCTGAAATCAAGGATAACCTTGAATCTATATTGAGTGGAATTAATGAAAAATTAGAAGAAAATAAACAGAATTTGGGAACTTTGCAGAAGAGAAAAAAATAAAATAAGGATTAATATTCACTTTTTAAGCGGAGGTTGCCGAGCCAGGCTAAAGGCGGCAGACTCAAGATCTGCTTCTGTAGGGATTCGCCGGTTCAAATCCGGCCCTCCGCATTTTCATGGGAAAAATTTAATAAAAGTGAAATGAATAATTAAAGAGTGCATTCATATGTCAAAAATGATGGATTTTCATATTCATTCGAATTTTTCTGATGGTATTTTTTCTATTAAGGAAATTGTTGATTTTGCAATTGAGAACAAGTTTGAGATTATTGGTATATCAGACCATTTTGAAACAATAAAAACATATTCAATAAAAAAGTATAATCTTCCTAATTATTTAAATGCTATAAATAGCTTCAAGAATGAAACATATGTAAAGGCCGCTCTTGAAATAGATTTTTCCAGTAGAACAGATATAGATAATTTACCATTTGACATATTGAATAAATTTGATTATCTTTTATTTGAATATGTTCAGGATCCCATGTGGAATGGTTATCCTTTCTGGAAATTAATAGAAATAATTGAAAATATAAAAATACCCGTTGGCCTAGCACATAATCATATAATGAAAAATTTTAAAGATGTGGACATGGAAGAATTTTTGGATGTATTGGAAAGCCACAGAATATTTGTGGAGATTAATACGAACGAAATATATTCATTGCTAGGCGAATACTTTTTTGTTTTATCTGAGGAATTTTTTACTCTGATAAGGGAAAAGGACATACCTGTTTCAGTAGGTTCGGACATGCATTCCAACTTAAATGATATGCTTAGTGTTAGAAAAGGATTTGATTTTATAGAGAAAATTAAGCTTGAAAAAAATTTTAATGTTTTTCTGGATTTGATTTCTTAAAATATTATCAATTCAGTTATGTAAAAAGAAATTTTTATATAATGTTACGTAATGGCGACCCATGAAAAACATATGAAAACATATCTAAAAGTAACATTCAGCAGTGAGGGTGCAAAACCATCAGAGGTTGTGTCTGCTTTAGAGGGCTTGGGTTTTAAACCAATTACTGGATGGTATGATTTCGTTTATGATTGGGGTAATAATGCTACCGTGGACGATGCAATCTGGTTTGCGGATAAGATCTATGAAACGCTTCATGGCCTTTCAGTCTATTTTCAGCTTGAAACAATTGGTGAAGAAGAAGAGCATAATATGGAAAGAATAGAAAAGGAAGAGTAATTACTTAATTCTAAATCTTTTAACATTGCCACATCTTAAACACTTTATTATTATTCTGTTTTTTCTTATCCTTACTGTTGCATTTCTTCCCGGAATCATAATTGAATTGCATTTTTTACAAATATATCTTTTGTCAGATATTCTCACCTTATAATGCTTTGAAATATTAAGAGCTAGGGAAATATATCTTTTTTCAAATTTAACATTATTATTGTATTCCATCATCTTAGCCATATCTACAAGCTCTTTTATCCAAACATTCGCCCTTAATTTTACATATGCCTTAGACAATGCACTTCACTGAAGGATAAATATTTTAATATTTATTATAGTTTACTAAGACCCATGGTATTTAGAGCAGTTGCAACAGACATTGATGGAACCATTACTGATGATTCTAGAAAAATAACAGTTCCTGTAATCTATGCATTTAGGAGGCTTGAAAAAAGGGGAATAAAAATAATACTTGTAAGTGGTAATGTTCTACCTGTCACTATGGGTTTCAGGATCTTTATAGGGATTTCCGGGCCCATTGTTTCTGAAAATGGTGGCATAATCATGCATGAAAATAAGATATACAAGAACTTTGATAAGAGTGACATTGAAACAGCCTATTCAGAATTCAAAAAAGTCCATCCTGAAGCAGAAAGGATCATTACAGATAGGTGGAGGGAAACGTCTATTGCATTAATACCATCAATGGACATATCAGTGGTTAAGGAATTCTTTGGAAAAAAAGGATATAGGGTAGAGGCTACGGGATTTGGCATTCATGTTACTCATATGGAACAGAACAAATTTTTTGGTCTTAAAAAGGTTGCAGAATTAATTTCAATAGATACAGATGAAATAGTTGCTTTTGGAGATAGCGAAAACGATGCTGTAATGATTGAAAATGTTGGATATGGAATTGCTGTGGCGAATGCATGGAATGTTGTTAAGGAAAAAGCGGATTATGTCACGAAAAGCAATTATGGCCAAGGCGTTATTGAGGGTTTAAAAAAATTAAACTTAATCTAATATCTTTTTATTAAAGAAACTATCTTTTCAACACTTTTTTCAACATCTGGCTTATCCATTACAACAGGATTCAGGTTAAATTTCTTCATTGATTTTGCTGTTTCATCACCAATTGCAACTAAAATTCTTGGAAGTATCTCCAGCGGATTGCCATATTGAGAAAATATTTTAATATACGTATTGAAGATCATTGATGAAGTGAAAATTGCGGCATCAAATTCATTGTTCCTAAGCGCGTTGAAAATTTCTATGAAATTCTCATTTATAATATTGCTCCTATAAGCATTTATAACAACAAGTTTTTTTGTTTTTTGCTCCAATTTTTTAACAAGATAAGGATTACCATTTTCACTCCTTACGAGTAGAACGCTCGAGTTACCTTTAATAATTCCAACAATTCCATTTGATGATTGTAAATCTGGTACCTTACAATCCAAACCAAGCGCTTCTGCAGTTTTATACCCGATTGCAACTATTTCACTGCCTTTTAAAAAATTTTCATAATCCGGGAACTGTGTTTTAAATGAATTCACAGCAATAGAACTTGTAAATATAACATAATCAAATTTATTTTTTATAAAATCATCTATTTTTATTTTGTTGAATAGAATCTCTGTAATAGGCACATTCTCTATGTGAACATTTTCAATATTTAATTGCTTGAATTTTTCCTTAGGTCTGAACATCAATATTCTTATCATAAAGGAGATCAACCACCTTTCCTATTACTATTACAACAGGGGCCTTAATCTTTTTCTTTTTACTTATTTCAGCAATGTTTTCTAAAGTCCCTTTAAAAATCTTTTCATTATTTGTAGTACCGTTCTGAATTATACATACGGGTGTTTTCTCACTCTTACCATTTCTAATAAGGTTGTTTGTAATCTCTTCAAGCTTACTTGCTCCCATTAAAATTACAAGTGTACCATCTATGCTTGAAATGTTCTTCCAATCAAGTTTATTTCCTTCTTTCATATGTCCTGGTATTATTAGAACGGATGAAGAATAATCCCTATGAGTTAAGGGTAAGCCCGCATTTGTCGGTACTCCTATAGCGGAAGTTATGCCAGGTATGACCTCAAAATCTATACCTTTTTCTCTCATAAATACAGCTTCTTCGCCACCTCTTCCAAAAAGGAATGGATCTCCGCCTTTCAACCTAGCTACTACTTTTCCCTCGTTATAATATTTCTCTAGCAGGTCATTAATCCTTTTTTGCTGTATGTCTGAATCCTCACCCTTTTTCTTGCCCACAGATATTTTTTTAATTTTTTCTGGTAATTTTTTTATCACTGAAGGGTCAACAAGCCTATCATAAAGTATAACATCACATTTTTTTATAATCCTCCAAGCCTTCAGCGTCATAAGATCCGGATCGCCAGGTCCAGCACCAATAAGATATACCTTACCTTTCATCATACCACCTTTTAAATTTTTTAAATGCATCTTTCTTTTCATCCAAACTAAAAACTGACCAGTAATCCATTCTTTCATTTTCAACTATGGCTACATGAAGAAGTATCTTTTCATTCAAAAATCTTGCAATAACGCCTATAGAAGAATGGCATCCTGCATCCATTTCATCAAGAATTTCCCTCTCAATCATCGCTAATTCATATGTCCCTTGGTCATTTATATTTTCTATTTTATTATTTATTTCAAGATCATCCCTTGTTACAAGAGCAATTACTCCCTGGTTAGCCTGAGGAACAAAAATATCAGGATCAAGCACATGACCGGGTGGATCAATGCCCAATCTTTTTATACCTGCAAGTGCAAGAATGATACCATCTAAAAGATGATTTTCAAACTTTTCTATTCTTGTTTCAACATTACCCCTTAAATCTACTACCTCAATATCAGGCCTTAAAATTTTAACAAACGCTCTTCTCCTTGGGCTTGATGTACCTATTTTTTTCCCAGATGGTATGGTAAAAAAATTATCATTTGAAATAAAAAAATCTTCAATGTATTTTCTTTCCAGAACTGCAGCAATTTTCAAACCATACTCAATTTTTGTTGGAAGATCTTTCATGCTATGAACGGCAATATCTATCTTTTCATCCAAGAGGGCTCTGTTAATCTCTTTTGTAAATATGCCAAAGTTTTTTGAAAGCCTTAATGGTGTATTATCCGAATCACCATGGCTTTTTATTGTAATTATTTCTGAATCGATGCCAATACTTTTTAACCTATTTTTTACCTCCATTGCCTGTGCAATTGCAAGTTTACTCCCACGTGTGCCAATCCTTATTTTTCTCTCAAACAGATTCATAGAGGGTCATTCCAAAACCATTTATATCCTCTTTTGTGTGTTTAAAGCTTATAAAAAGTGATTCGAATTGGCTAGGTGGAAGATAATAACCATTTTTTATCATTTTAGCAAAGAATTTATGGAATTTTTCAGTATTTGATTTTAGAGCATCTTGGTAGTTTTTAATTTCATTTGGATTAAAAAATATCTGGAACATGCTGATGAGTGCATTAAATTGTAAATAAGCTTTTTTATCAATTTTTGCATCATTAACGTATTTTTCAATGATTCTAATTTTTTCATTTAATATATCATAATCCATTTTCTTTAATTTATTCAATGTTGCTATCCCAGCAGCCATTGAAATGGGATTGCCTGAAAATGTTCCTGCCTGGTAAACCTTTCCAGAGGGCGCTATGCGCTCCATAATTTCCTTTTTTCCACCAAATATTGCCATAGGAAATCCACCACCAACGATTTTTCCAAAAATACTAAGATCAGGCTCAACATTATAATATTGACCTGCACTCCCATAGTGAAACCTGAAACCTGTTATTACTTCGTCAAATACGAGAAGTGAATCATTTTCAGTTGCCTTTTCCCTTAAAAATTTCAGGTAATTGTCTTCAGGTAATATAACGCCAACATTTCCAAGCACTGGTTCAACAATTATAGAAGCGATCTCATTTTTATTTTCCTTCAATACTTTTTCCATTTCATTTTTATCGTTATAATTCACTACGAGTGTATTTGAAGAAATTTCCTCTGGAATACCAGGTGATGATGGAATGCCAATGGCACCGCTTCCAGGTGAAACGAGAACAGAGTCATGGGATCCATGAAAGCCTCCAAATACCTTTATAATCTTTTTTCTATTTGTATATGCCCTTGCAAGTCTTATTGCATGCATTGTTGCTTCTGTACCTGAACTTACAAATCTCATCATCTCCATATAGGGTATAGCATTCTTCATTAATTTTCCCAGAATAATTTCTTGTTCTGTTGGTGTTCCAAATATCCAGCCATCCTCAAGCTGCTTTTTAACAGCATATCTGACATTTGCATCAGCATGGCCAAGTATTAATGGTCCATAAGCAAGACAGAAATCGATGTAGGAATTTCCATCAACATCAAATATTCTTGATCCTTTTCCTTTTTTCATAAATATGGGATAAGGATCAAAGAACCTTACCGGGGAATTTACACCACCTGGAAATATTTCTCTTGATATTTTAAAATATTTTTCAGATCTCATGAGTTGCGAATAAAAATAACCACTATTTATTTTTTGACCAAATGATTCAAAGGATTTTTATACTTAATATAATCATCATAGTTTTGATGATTGCATTTAATCAATTACTTTTTAAATCAGGAACTGTTAGCAGGACAATAGACGAAGAAAGATTCAAATATGAAACAAATCCAGAGCTGCTTAGGTACACAAAAAAGGATCTTTCTGTTCTCTTCTGGAATTTAACATTGCAGTGCAATTTAAAATGTGTACATTGTTATGCAAATGCGAATGATAAAAAATCCCCAAATGAGCTTAGTACAGAAAAAATATTTGATGTTTCTGATGATCTTGCTGAAATGGGTTTGCCCGTAGTAATATTGTCAGGTGGGGAGCCAACGCTGCATAATGATATCTATGATATTGCATCATACATAAATGGAAAAGGGATCAGGGTAACGCTTTCTTCCAATGGAACAACAATAAATGAAAAAATGGCTGGCAGGCTTGCCGATTCTGGTGTTAAATATGTTGGTATAAGTCTAGACGGTTATGGCCATAAAAATGATGAGTTCAGGGGTGTCAAAGGTGCATTTGAAAAGGCATTGAATGGGCTTAAGCTTGTAAAAGATGCAGGAATGATGAATGGCATACGTTTTACAGTTACTAAATACAATGTTCAAGATTTAAATAGCGTTTTTTCACTTGCAGAGCAACTTCAGGTTGACCGATTTTGCCTTTATCATCTCGTCCCAGCTGGCAGAGGGTCCTTGAATCAGGACATCTCAAACGATGAAAGAAGAAAAGTAATAGATTTTCTCGTTGAAAAAACATATGAAATCCATGACAAGGGAATTGAGATGGAAATCCTGAGTGTGGATAATCCCGTTGATGGTATTTATCTATTTTTGAAACTTCTTAAGCATGATGATCCCAGAGCCAAAGAAGTTTACAAATTATTAAGAAGAAGAGGGGGTGACAATTCAGGAATCAAGGCGGGAAATATTGATCCATGGGGTAATGTACACCCCAACCAGTTTTGGTGGGATTATTCTCAAGGAAATGTAAAGGAGAACAAATTTTCTGACATTTGGAGGAATGAAAATGGAATAATTTATGATCTGAGGCACAGAAAGGTGGAATTGCTCAAGGGGAAATGTGCTAAGTGTAATTTTAAGGACATATGTGGTGGTTTCAGACTAAGAGCTCTAAGATACAATGGTGATTTATGGGCTGAAGAACCTGATTGCTATCTAACAGAAGAAGAGATAAAAACAGAAATACCGGAGGAATTCAAATGAATTTTTTAAAATCACCGATAATAATTTTTTATGAAGCAACGCGTGCTTGTCTTCTTTCATGTAAACATTGCCGCGCAAACGCTCAGAAAAATAGGAATCCGTTGGAATTGAATTTGAGTGAGATTGAAAAATTGGTAAAGGATATTTCAAAATTTGGTAACCCAAAGCCTATGATCATAATCACAGGCGGTGATCCATTGATGAGAAGTGATATTTTTGATATTCTTGACATATTCAACAGAGAGAATTTCAATGTTTCAATTTCATTTAGCGGTACTAATCTTGCAACAGAAGAAAAACTTGATTTAATTTCAAAAAAGGTAAAGAATGTTGCAATCAGTTTAGATGGAAGTAATGTAGAAATACATGATGGTTTTAGGAATGTTCCTGGAACATTTATTACATCTATGAAAATATTAAATTATTTGGAAAACAGGGTAAATCTTCAAATAAATACGACCGTTGGAAAACATAACCTGAAAGATTTACCAAATATTTTCAAGCTTGTAAAATCTTTGAATATAAAAACGTGGGATCTATTTTTTATAGTTCCAACAGGTAGGGCAACATCTGAACTTTCACTAGATCCCAATGAAATTATGGATGTGATGTCATGGCTTTATTTTATTCAAACAACAAGCGAATTCAGAATAAAGGTAACGGAGGCACCATTTTATAACAGAATGAAGATTGAAGGTCCAACAGATAATAATAATGAATTATTTTTATATCTTTTAAGAAATTCTGGAATAGACACTGTTAAAAAGACATTGCCTGTAACTAGGGATTCTAATAACCTTGGTGTTACAGATGGAAGGGGAACAATGTTCATATCCCATATTGGGGAAATACAACCAACTGGATTTTTACCTCTCACAGGAGGAAATATAAGAAAAGATGATATAGTAGATGTGTACCTACATTCAAAGATATTTATGGATTTGAAGGATCCAGAACGATTAAAAGGTAAATGTTCAACATGCAAATTTAAGGATATATGTGGTGGATCCAGAGCCAGGGCTTTCGCCGTTTATGGTGATTATTTGCAGGAAGATCCTGCCTGTCCTTATGTGTGAGGTGCAAAACATGGATAATATTGACAGAATTATACTAAAATACATACAGAAACGATTTCCAATTTCAGAAAGACCATATTTAAAAATTGCAAACGATTTACACCTCGATGAAAATGATGTTAAGAAAAGAATTAAGAATCTTTATGAAAATGGATATATAATTAAAATTATTCCAAAGTTTTCAACTAGATATTATGAAAAATATGAAAGGGCCCTTGTGGCAATGAAAATTAAAGAAGATGAAATAGAAAGAGCGGCACAGGTTATAAATTCATTTGAGAACATTACACACAATTATTTAAGGGAACATGAATACAATGTATGGTTTACTGTTTCAGGAAAGAACGCTGATGAAATAAAAGAACTTGTTGAAAAAATTTCAAAAGAACTTAATGTTAAGGATTATATGATTTTGAGGTCAGTAAAAACACTTAAATTGGATACTGAATTTGAGGTGAGTGAATGATAGACCCACAGCAATTAAGAAAAGGCATACCAATTACGGATGATCCATATGAAGATCTGGCTCTACAATATTCTATGGATAAAGATGAATTGCTTGAATGTCTGAATAAAATGGTTGAAAAAGGTGAAATAATTAAATTCCGTGCACTTCTTGATCACAGGAAATTGGGATATAAGGTAAATGCTTTAATTGCAATGAGAATTGAAAATTTTGATGCTTCAAACATTCCAGGGTTAGAGAACATATCACATTTTTACATAAGGGAACCAAATGAAAAATTTCCATACAATTATTATGCTATGTCCCATTTCAAGAATGATCAAGATCTAATGGAATTCTCTAAAGCCCTTGAAAGTTTAGGTATAAAGCACGAAATTTTGAAAACGTTGAAAAATCTTAAAAGAGGCAGTAAATGAAATATTTACCTTTGATGCTAGATATAACGAAAACAAGAATTATAATATTTGGTGGCGGAAAGGTAGCCCTAAGGAAGATTAAATATTTGCAGGGTGCGGATGTGACTGTTGTATCTGAAAATTTCGATGATGAAATATTAAGAAAAAATGTAAAGGCTATAATAAAGAGTATCAATAATGAAAATGATGTAAAGGAATTAATTAGGGCGTCAGATCTTGTTATCATTGCTACAAACAATAAAATGGTAAATGAAATGATCTTACATGTTTGTGAGGATGAAGGAAAGTTTTACAACCTTGTGGATGATAGAAAAAGCAAGATAATTTTTCCATCCTTCTATGAGGAAAATGGAATAATTTTAGCCATTTCCACTTCTGGAAGGGCACCATCCCTTTCCACGTTCATCAGAAAAAAGCTATCAGTTCAGATAAAAGAATATGCAATGGCTATCGATATTGTAGAGAGAATAAGGAAATCCTTAGATTCACACAACGAGGAAATAAGAAAAAAATTTTTTGAGACTTTGTTTAGAAATGATGAATTCTGGTCCTTGATAAAAAATGATAATATGGAAAGTGCATATGATTTCGCCATGCAATTATGGAGGAATATGTATGTACCTGATTAATATACAGGCCACATACAAAAATATGGATTTTTCAAGTCTTGAAAAATGGATATCCTTGAATGATGAAAAAGTAATCGATTATTTCAAGGATGTTTCAAATGAAATTTTAATACTTCGAACGTGCAACAGGTTCGAAATTTACATTGTTCCAAAAATAGATCCAGAAAATAAGGTAAATGCATTGATTTCCCAGTATGGTAATGCGAAGGTTATTATGGATAGAGATGCAATTATCCATATCACAGAAGTAGCATCCGGTATGGATTCCATGATTCCAGGTGAACAGGACATTCAGAGGCAGGTAAAGGAAGCATTAAAGATATCAATGGAAAGAAAAGTATCAGGAAAAATGTTAAATTTTATCTTTATGAGAGCGTTGAATATATCAAAGGAAGTTAGGTCAAAAACTAAAATAGGGAATGGTATAATATCCATACCCCAGAGTGCCTTTAGAATTCTTGAAAGTATGATAAAGGAAGGAAAAATCGCAATTATTGGGACAGGAAAGGTAGCTAATTCGCTTTTGAAATATATGAATGAAAACTATAAAATAACCGTGTTTGGAAGAAATAAGGAGAAGTTAAACATTATTAAGGAAAAATATGGCGTAAATGTTGACTATATTGAAAATATTGAAAGCTCCTTGGAAAACTTTGAAGCAATTCTATCAGCAGTAAGTGTTAATGAACCAATACTGAAATCAAACGCCTTTAAAAATAAAAGGCCATTTATTGTAATAGATCTCGGAAATCCAAGGAACATTGAAAAATTGAACGATAGATATTATATTGATCTTGATTATATAAAAGAATATGTGAATAAAAATATAACACAGAGAAAAAGTGAAATGGAAAAGGCTAGAAAAATTATAGAAGAAAAGATTGAAAGGATTGAGGAGAGGATCACGGGCATTGAAATAGAGGAGATAATTTCAAAAATTTTCATTAAAGCAATGAAAATCAAGGATGATGAGGTGAATGAAGCTGCAAGGATTCTTGGTAACGATTCCAGATACATATTAGAAAAGTTTGGAAATTCAATGGTTAAAAAGATTTATTCAAATTTAACAGAGAAACTAAGAAAAGAGGGAAAAAGTCTTGATAGAAATAGTATTGAAATATTGAAAAGGATACTAGGGTGAAAATGTATGTTTCCAAATATGAGAATGAGAAGATTGAGAGAAAATCCAACCCTTAGAAGAATGGTTGAAGAAACAGAACTCGAGCTTGAAGATCTTGTTTTTCCAATTTTTATTGATGAAAACATAAATGAAAAAATGGAAATACAATCAATGCCCGGGATATACAGAATACCCTTGAAGAATGTTGGTGAAGAAGGAAAGGAAATTGAAAGCCTAGGCATAAGGGCTGTTCTACTATTCGGTATACCATCATGCAAAGATGAGAATGCTTCATCTGCATACGATGAAAATGGCGTAATCCAGAATGCTATAAAAGCCCTAAAAAATGAAACAGATCTCCTTGTTATAGCCGACCTCTGTATGTGCGAATATACATCTCATGGACATTGTGGTGTTGTAAAAAATGGTAAAATATTGAATGACAAAACGCTTGAAATTTATAAAAAAATTGCACTGAGCTATGCAAAAAGTGGTGTTGATATGGTAGCCCCAAGTGGTATGATGGATGGCCAAGTAAAGGCGATTAGAAGTATACTGGATGATCAGGGTTATGAGTATCTTCCCATCATGGCCTACAGTGCAAAATATTCATCATCACTATACTCCCCCTTCAGGGATGCTGCAGAATCTGCACCAAAATTCGGGGACAGGAAGACCTATCAGATGAATTATTCAAACTCCAGGGAAGCATTAAGGGAAATGGAACTGGATGTTTTAGAAGGGGCTGATATAATAATGGTTAAACCAGCACTATTTTATCTGGATATCCTTAGGCTTGCTAGGGAAGAATTTAAGCTTCCAATAGCTGCTTATAATGTAAGCGGTGAATACAGCATGGTAAAGGCAGCATCATTAGCAGGATACATAGATGAAAAGTCAGTTGTAAAAGAATTATTAACATCAATAAAAAGGGCCGGAGCAGATATCATTATTACTTACCATGCTAAGGATTATGCCAATTGGTTAAAAAAATGAAGAAAGTTTAAAAATATAGGTTGACATATTACTATTATGGAATTACTTTCATTGCTTAATCATCTGCTTATACCAATAATAGCTACCATTGGTATTGTGGTCATAGCCCTTTACATAATATCTTATTTAAATAGATTTTTCAGTTATCTCAAGATTAAAGAGTCCGTTTTTCTTGGTGAAAACAGCGTTCAAGTACTTGAGTTAATGCTTCTATATTCATTTTTTTCATTTCTTTTTGTTTTTTTAATCTATATTTATTCAGGCATAGGCTTTGGAATAGAAGATTATACAACAAGAATTATTTTTCCATATCTTTATACATTTTTTTCAATAATACTTGTTTTACTATTTTCCATGCTGTTTCTTTCAATAAACAACAGGGTATTCAGATATTTGAGGGGCGAGCTGCATACTAAACCTAAAACAACAATCAGTGAAAAGGTAGGTTATTACACCGAATTGATTATTAAGTATTTTATTTATTTATTGGCCCTTATATTTTCAATAATAATCTTACTTTCAAGCTTTGGTGTTTTGGGAAATACCACCAAAGGGTTGATTATATTCTTTTCAAGAAACGTAGAGGGCCTTTTAATGATACTATTTCTCATAATTATCGGTATCGTTCTTTATCTTATTTTTGTTGCATTCATAAATGACATAAAGCTTAGGTCAAAGTCTCAAAAGGAAAAACTTAGCAAATATCTTACAGGAATATTAAGAAATACAATTATAATATTAGTTCTACTCGGTATAATTCTTATATTTCTCTCAATGCTTGGATTCAGATATGCGGACATTTTTGTATTCATATTTTTCATCATAATCATTTTAATAATGGTGTTCTTTGTATTCTATTCACCATTAAAGAATGCAATTTCTGGAATAATAATACTTTCTCTTGAGCCATTTGTTGAGGACGATTATATTTCAATAGAGAATGAAATTGAAGGAACAGTTCTAAATATAAAGCTACTCTATACTGAAATAAAGGATACAAGGGGAAAAATTAATTTTATACCTAATTCAAAAATTCTTGAAAAAACGGTCAGAGTTATCTCTTCCCCCGGAAAGAATTTTCCCATAAGGTTTGAAATAGAAGTTCCTGGAACTATAGGACCTGAAACTTTTGAGAAAATATTTCTAGAGAGTATTATGGATATACCATACATTGATCAGACAGAAAGGCCATCCATATTCCTTGAAAATATTGGTTCAAATTCAGATAAATACGAGATATGCATCCATGCTGAATCTTCAGAAAAGAGTGATTTTATAAAATCTGAAATTTTGAAAAGATTGAAATCAGCCATGTACAAGCATTGAAAGTTCTGCCATGTCTTTTTCAACAATTACCTTTCTAACAAGTATTACTGGGCCCTTCATCTTTCCGATAATTTTAGGGTCAGCTGTTTTAGGAATTTTTTCATCAAGATATTCTGATGGTGGAGCAATTACCAAAAGTTCTGCTTCCTTCGATATGTCAAGTATTCTTCCAAGAATGCTTTCACTTTTGAACGGTGTTACAGTAACGTTTATACCACTTTCAAGTGCTTGATCTTCATATTTTTTTCCTGTTACTGATATTTCACCATTGTAAGTAAATTCAAATATTCTCAGTTTAGATTGAAATTCTCTTGCCAAAATCATCGCAATCTTAAATGAGAAATCACTGCTTTTCCTTTTGGAAATTACAACACTTATTTCATTAATCTTTTCAGGGAGACCATCCCTGAAAATTATTATATCACATGGAGGATCTTTGTATATTTTCTCGAGTGTTGATCCAAATATAAGCCTTTTGCCCTTCTTCTGTCGCCAGGTGAGAAATATTAAATTTATATTTTTTTCTTTGACCTCATCCCTGATTGCATTTACTGGATCATGCGAAACTGTTACAATTACATTGGGGGATTTCTTATGCTTTTTTGCTATTTTTTCCATTTTTTCCATCATTTTTATTTTATCTGAAGATTCAGAATAGGTGATTGACTGGGGTGAAATTGTTAATGGTACTTCGAGAGCACTGAAAAGGTAAAGGTTTGAATTTAGATTTTCAGCAATAATTGCACTAATTTTTACACTGTTGGGAAATTCGTCAGATAATGGTACGAGCATGTTATTTTTTTCTTTAATAAATTTTTCTTCTTTTGGTTTAACAAACTGAGGTCTTTCGATTTCCCTTTTTCCAGCCCAGAAATAGTAAATGAGTAGTCCGGCTTCAATCCATAAAAGTGCTATATACCAGGATTCTGGTGAAAAAATCCATAATGCAAATGCCACCATCAATTTAGTTATGATAGCAAGTATCGGTATTAGTGGAAATAGTGGAATTGAATATGCCCTTTTTATATGTGGATTTTTGTATCTATTTATGATTACAGCTATATTTACAAGTGTAAAAAGGAGAAGAAACATAATGCTGGCTGCAGCCACTATGGTATCTAATGGTAGAAAAAGCGCCATACCTCCTATAATAACGCCTGTAACGAGGGTTGCAACATGAGGTGTTCTGTGTTTTTTATGTATTTTTGATAAAGCCTTTGGTAATGATCCATTTCTACCCATTGCAAATGATACTCTTATTGCTGAATAAACTGTGGCATTCAATGTTGCACCAGAGCCAATCAACATGGCCAGTATCACCAATGCTGGCCCATAGGCACCAAGAATTATCCTTCCATAATCTATCATTGCAAATTCTCCATGCGTACCTACCCAGGCAGTGCCTGCACCGCCAAGCATTATAAAGAATAAAATTACATAGAGAACAGTTACAATTGCTACAGAAACAAATATTGCCTTTGGAATATTTTTCTCAGGGTTATTAATTTCTTCTGCACCTTGTGCAATAATTTCATAACCTTCGAATGCTACGAATAAAAGGCCCATGGCTAGAAGAATGCCTATTGGTGTAGTATTAAAAGGCAAAAGATTTGAAGGTATGTTGGGATGCCTTATTATTGCAACTGTTCCAGCTACAATAAAAATTATTAGTAAAAGAATCTGTATATTCGTTATCAATGTCTGTGACTTCCCAGTTGTTGCTGTACCCCAATAATTTACTAAAATAATAATGATCAATATAAGAAGAATTATCAATTTTTCAAAAATTATAAAATTAAAAGGAAAAGAAAAACCATATTCCTCAAACAACCAGAGAATACCTGTGGCAAAAACAACGGTATAAAAAGCATCTGCAATGGAATGCGAAAACCATGACATCCATCCACCCATAAAACCAAATGGTTTGGGTAATGATTCTTCAACAAATAGATAACCCCCACCTGCCTCAGGATAAACAGTTGAAAGTTCAGCATAGGTCATTCCTGTTAACATTGTTATTATATAATTGAACACAAGTGCGAGGAGCACACCTGTACCTGCAAGCTGCGTAGCCTGACCTGCCATAACATAAATAGTTGCACCTGTCATTGCCCCTACCCCAATGCTAACTAGATCTATGAACCTTAAGTCCCTGCGGAATTTTAAGGAAAATGACTCTTCTTTTTCTTCCATTGTTTTTTATGTTAAAGAAAATCACATATATTATTTTTTCAAAAATTTATTAAAAAAAATATTATTTTTTAAGCATTTTCCATGATAATATGGGGTTTCTTGCTGCTTCAACCTCATCTATTCTTCCCACTGCAGTATTCTGTGGTGCATTTTTTAAAAGATCCGGTGACTCCTTTGCTTCATTTGCAATTTTTATCATAATTTCTGCAAATTTATCAATGTCTTCCTTTGATTCTGTTTCAGTTGGCTCGATCATTAAAGCCTCTTCAACAATTAAAGGAAAATAAATCGTTGGAGCATGGAGACCATAATCTAGCATTCTTTTTGCAATGTCTAAAGTTTTTATACCATAGGGCTTGAAATTTGTTCCGCTGAAAACCACCTCATGTTTTCTCAGTTCCTTGAACGGAAGATCGTAATAACCTTGAAGTTTTTTCCTCAAATAGTTTGTGTTAAGCACGGCCATTTCAGTTACCTCTTTAAGACCGTTACCACCCTGCATTTTAATGTAAGCCCATGCCCTGACAAGCACTGCAAAATTACCATAGAATCCTGTTACCTTTCCGATCGTATTCTTTACGTTATAGTCAAAATAATATCTTTTTCCATCGAAACCTATTATAGGCACGGGCAAAAATTCGGCAAGATGATTTTTCACACCCACAGGACCTGCCCCTGGACCACCTCCTCCGTGAGGTGTTGCGAATGTTTTGTGTAAATTAAAATGAACAATGTCAAATCCCATTTTTCCAGGTGTTGTTTTACCCATAATTCCGTTCAGGTTTGCTCCGTCATAATAAAGCAATGCACCTTTTTCATGTACCATTTTTGCAATCTTTATTATATTCTCTTCAAAAATCCCTAGCGTGTTTGGATTTGTGATCATAAATGCTGCAGTTTTTTCAGACAATGCCGCTTCAAGAGCATCAAGATCAACCATGCCATTTTCATTAGATTTTATTTCAATTGTTGTAAAGCCTGCCATAGTTGAGCTTGCTGGATTCGTTCCATGAGCAGAATCAGGAACAATTATCTCAGTCCTTTTAAAATCTTTTCTGTTTTCATGATAAGCTCTAACTAGTAGCAGTCCTGTAAACTCACCATCCGCTCCTGCAACAGGCTGGAGCGTTACAGCATCCATGCCAGCAATCTCTTTCAGATATTCTTGGAGCTCGTACATGATCTGCAATGATCCCTGAACAGTGGATTCATCCTGTAATGGGTGAACATATTTAATCTGATCCATTGAAACTATCTCCTCTGAAATTTTTGGATTATACTTCATCGTACAAGAGCCTAACGGGTACGTGTTTAAATCAACACCATAATTCATTTGGGAAAGTCTTACATAGTGCCTAATTACTTCATATTCCTCATTGTCAGTTATGTTTAGATTATCCCTTAAAAGATCAGTCGGAATATTTACATTCAATTTCACATCTTCATTTGGTAATTTCAGCGTCCTCCTTCCAGATTTCTCAAAAATAAGTTTCTCCTCCCATATCGCCTGATGGAACATATTACTGCACCTCCCTTAATGCACTCAATAATTTTTCTATATGCTCATCTGTATGAACTTCTGTTACATTGAAAAGCATTGCATCTCCTAATTCTGGGAATGCATTTTTGTTCCATGTATTTAACAAATAGCCACCATGTATATTTTTAGAGAGCAAGTACCTGTGAATATCCATCTCGCTTCTGGGCAGCTTTATAACAAACTCATTGAAGTGCAATGAATTGTGTGCATTCCTGAACCCATTTATACTAGCTATCTTTTCCCTCACATCATTTGCTCTTTGAACGTTTATTTCTGCAAGTCTTTTTAATCCTGATCTCCCCAAGAACGATAAATAAGATGCAGAAAACACGGCGCATAGAGCCTCATTAGAACAAATGTTACTTGTTGCCCTTGCTCTTCTAATGTGCTGTTCTCTTGTTTGAAGAGTCATAACAAAGGCTCTTTTACCATTTCTGTCCTTTGACATGCCTATAATTCTACCTGGCATTTTTCTTACATATTCCATTTTTGTAGCAAATATCCCTAATAATGGTCCTCCAAAATTCATGGGATTTCCTATAATCTGACCTTCACCAATTGCAATATCCGCACCGTAGTCCGCCGGGGGCTTTAAAATTCCAAGTGAGATTGGGTTTATGCCTGCAATAAAAATGAATTTACCTAACTCCCTTATTTTTAGAACATGGTCATCTATTACACCGAAAAAGTTTGGATTCTCAGCATAAACTGCAGATGTGTTTTGATTAATTTTATTTTTTAAGTCCTCCAAATCTATTTTACCCGTGTTCTCTTCATAATTATATTCTATTATGTTCATTCCAAGACCTTTAATGTAATTCCAAAGCACACTTTTCTTTTGCCATGTCAAATTCTTTGGTATGAGAATTTCTTTTTTTTCATTAATACTGTGCGCCATTCTTGCTGCTTCCCCGAGTGCAGATGCATGATCATACATTGACGCATTTGTTGCATCTAGTCCCGTCAACTCTGCAATGTAGCTCTGGTATTCAAATAGTGTTTGTAGCATTCCCTGTGAAATTTCAGGCTGGTAGGGCGTATATGCCGTATAGAATTCTGACCTAGATCCAATTGCATAAACACCTGCAGGTATGTAATGGTTGTAAACCCCAGCACCAATAAAACTTGGCATGTCAAAAAATGATTTGTTTTTCGAAAGTATATTCTTAGCTTCTATCCTTAAGGTATGTTCATCAATGCTGTCAGGTATTTTTAATTTTTCAATTCTTACATCCTCTGGTATATCTACAAAAAGTTCATCTATGTTACTAATACCAATGAAATCCATCATTTCAGTTTTTTCATCCATGAAAGTCACCTTTTAAGGGAAGTTAAAAAGAATAAATAAAGGTTATGAATAGAAATATTTTTTAACCAGATCCCATGGTATTTTTGTGAAGTTATATTATGAGAAATACGGTTGCTCTTTAAATCAGGCTGAAACAATGGAAATTGTAGAATCCATGCTTGAAAATGGTCACGAATTAGTTAGTAATCCGGAAAATGCTGATATTATCATAATTGGTACTTGCGTTGTTATTAAACATACTGAAAATTATATGCTAAGGAGAATAGAAGAACTTTCTAAATTTAATAAAAAAATGGTTGTGTATGGTTGTTTACCATCCATAAAAAATTTAACTTTGAATAATAAAAATATCTCCACAATAAAGCCTGGAGAAATACCCTTAATTAATGGTATTGTACATCAGCCTATAAACGTACCATCTTTTGAGAGTACGCTCACAATACCAATAGCACAGGGATGCACTGGCCATTGCACATATTGCATCTCAAAATTAGCAAGGGGAAGGTTGAGAAGTTACGAGCCAGAGAAAATACTTGAAAAATTCAAAATGGGAGTTAAAAAGGGATTCAAGGAAATTAGGCTTAGTGCCCTGGATACAGCTGCATACGGCTTGGATATAAGCACTAACTTAGCAGAACTTTTGAATAAGCTATCAAACGTAGATGGTGATTTTAAGATAAGAGTAGGCATGATGGAACCTAGTAATACATTAAAAATTCTACCTGAATTAATTGAATCATTTAAAAATGACAAGATTTTTAAATTCTTTCATATTCCTTTCCAGAGCGCAAATGAGAGAATCCTTGGATTAATGGGAAGAGAATATACATCAAAAGAGTTTAAAGGAATTGTTGAAAATATAAGGAAAAATTTTGAACATTACACATTCTCTACAGATGTAATAGTTGGTTTTCCAGGTGAAGATGAAGATAGTTTTTTTGAAACAGTTTCCCTCGTTAAGGATATAAGACCAGATATTTTAAACATTACAAGATACTCACCAAGGGAAGGCACAATGGCATTTAAGCTAAAGCCTGTTAAATCAACAATCTCAAAGGAATGGTCATTAAAACTCACAGAAATGCACAGGAAAATAAGTACAGAAAGGAATATGGAACTTCTTTCATCTATAAAACGGGTACTTGTTACGGAAAAAGGAAAAATGGATTACCTCGCAAGAACAGAAGGTTACAGACCTGTTATTTTAAAAAATGTTTCTATTAACAATTATTATGATGTGAAAATTGTCGGATACAGTGCATTTTATCTTTATGGTGAAATTTTGGAAATAAGATAAAAAAAATTTAAGAAATACAATCCATTTTACCAATTATGCATTATCGTTTTCTCTCTCTTGAAGATTATGGCAAGGTGGTTGAGTTATGGAAAAGATCAGGGTTGAAATACAAGCCCGTAGGTAGGGATAGTGAAAGAGCTATTTCAGAACAGATGATAAAACAGCCAAACATGTTTCTTGGTGCTTTTGATGGTGAAAGACTTGTGGGCATTGCAATGCTGACAGATGATGGAAGAAAGGGCTGGATAAATAGATTAGCAGTGGATCCAGAATATCAGAGGAGGGGAGTGGCTGCAGAAATAATAAAAAGAGCAGAGGAAACATTTAGAAGCCGTGGCATTTTCCTTTTTGCTGCATTGGTTGAGGATTGGAATATACCATCACAAAATCTTTTCAAAAAACTAGGTTATAAGAAACACGATGATATTTATTATTTTTCGAAGAGGGATTTTGATGACTACTGATGAAATTAAGGAATTGAAATTAAAGGCAAATGAAATAAGAACATTATCAATAAAAATGATTTACAATGCGCAGTCTGGCCACCCTGGTGGTTCATTATCATCAGCGGATATACTCGCTACACTTTATTTTAAAATAATGAATGTTGATCCAAAAAATCCTGAATGGGAAAAAAGGGACAGATTTGTTTTAAGCAAAGGTCATGCATCTGCAGCCTATTATGCAGTTCTTGCAATGAAAGGATATTTTTCAATGGATGAGCTATGTACATTCAGGAAAATGGGGTCTAGATTACAGGGTCATCCTACTATTCATGTTCCGGGCGTTGACATGACTACTGGATCACTAGGTCAGGGATTCAGCACCGCTGTAGGTATGGCAATAGCATCGAAAATAGATAATGCAGATTATTCTGTTTATACCTTAATAGGTGATGGCGAATCGGAGGAGGGTATTGTTTGGGAGGCTGCAATGAGCGCAGCCCATAACAAGCTTGACAATCTTATTTCCATACTTGACAGGAACAGCTATCAGCTAGATGGTTCTACTGAATCAATAATTTCTCTTGGAAATATGGAAGATAAATTTAGGGCTTTTAATTGGGATGTTATAACTATTGACGGTCATGATATTCTCCAGATAATTTATGCACTTGAAAAAGCAAAAAAGAGGAATGGAAAGCCAAAAATGATAATTGCAAATACTGTAAAGGGGAAGGGCGTTTCTTTCATGGAAAACACACATGAATTTCATGGAAAAGCGCCAAATAAGGAGCAATATGAAAAGGCAATTAAAGAGCTTGAACAAGAAAGGGAAAGAATATTGAAGGAAGGATCTTTATGATGGAAAGTCAGAGAATTGCATACGGTGAAGCAATTTCCGAACTTGGTACAGATAAGAGGATTGTTGTATTAGATGCTGATTTGTCATCTAGTACGCACACAATAATGTTCTCTAAAAAATATCCAGAAAGGTTTTTCAATATGGGCATACAGGAACAAAATGAGGTTGGTGTGGCCGCGGGCCTCGCAAGATCTGGAAAAATAGTGTTTGCAAGTTCATTTGCTGTATTTATCGTTGGAAGAGCATACGATGTGATTAGACAAAGTATAGCTTACACAGGTTTAAACGTCAAAATAGTAGCAACTCATGCAGGTCTAACAGTTGGTGAGGATGGTGCTACCCATCAGATGCTCGAGGATATTGGTATAATGTCAGGTCTTCCAAATTTTAGGGTTATTGCACCCGCAGATGCACCTGAAACAAAAAGAGTGATTAAAAAAATTGCATATTCCGATGGCCCATTTTATGTACGTTTATCAAGGGAAAAGGTACCAACGCTTTTGAGTGATTATGATTTTGAAATTGGTAAAGGTATTGTAATTAATGAAGGAGAAGATGTTACCATTATTTCTACAGGTATAACATTGAGCATTAGCATTGACGCAATGAATCAATTGAAGGAAAAGGGTATTTATGCATCCGTAATACATATGCCCACGTTAAAACCAATAGATAGGGATTTAATAATCAAATTTGCAAGAAAGACCAAAAAGTTAATTACAGTTGAAGAACATTCAATATATAACGGCTTAGGTTCAAGAGTAGCGGAAGTGCTTGCTGAAAGCGAACAAGCTAGTCTTAGAAGAGTAGCCGTAATGGATAAATTTGGTGAAAGCGGCCCAGGATGGGCATTGCTTGAAAAATATGGTGTAAATAGTAAAAGAATCGTTGAGATTAGTGAAGAAATGGTAAGGTGAGAAAATGAAAATATTCCTTGATACTGCAAATATTTCTGAAATAAAGAAGGCCCTTGACCTTGGAATACTTGATGGAGTAACAACAAACCCCACACTTATATCAAAAGAGGCATCCCACAGTACCTTCAATGAAATTGTTTCAGAAATACTTAAGACTGTGCCGGGTCCTGTGAGTCTCGAGGTAACTTCGCTAGATCATAAGGGCATGGTTGATGAGGCAATGCAACTTGCAAGGCTTGGAGATAATGTTGTTATAAAAGTACCTATTACAGCAGAAGGCCTGAAGGCAATGAAGATGCTGAAGGAGCAAGGTATAAAAACAAATGCAACACTTATATTTACAAGCAACCAAGGATTGCTTGCTGCAAAAGCAGGTGCATCATATGTTTCCCCATTCGTAGGTAGATTGGACGACATAAGCGAATATGGTATGAAGATTGTTGATGATCTAAAAACAATATTCAGGAATTACAACTTTTCAACAGAGATCATTGTTGCAAGCATTAGGCATCCCATGCATGTTTATGAAGCATCACTCATAGGAGCAGATATAGTTACAATGCCATATTCTGTATTAGAAAAAATAATTACTCACCCTAAAACGGATGAGGGAATTTACAAGTTTCTTGAGGACTGGAAAAAGGTAAAGCATTGAAATTATTTTATAATAAAGATGGATGGTTTTCCAGGAATTGCCATTTTTTTCTTTTTTCCAGGGTCTTCGTGACTGTCAATCTCTATTTCAGCACCCGTTTCCTTTTCAAGGTAATTTTTTGAATTTTTTAATGTTTCACTTTCATTTATGGTATAGCTATTGAAAAGTCTCTGAGAAATAACTTGCTTCAGCATTGAAATCTCCTCCTTTGTTTTAGCATTCTTGAATGCAAGATTTTTGTCTTTTTTTGCCAGCTCAACAAGCTGCTTTGCTCGTTCATCAGCAGTGTATATGTAAATCTTTCTTGGTTCTATTCTTGAAACATCTATGATATTTTTAATATCAGATAGAACGTTTTCAATATAATCCATTTTTTCAATAATTTGTGCGTTCACTTCCTTTTTCTCTGGAAATTTTTCCAATGAAATAAACGTGTCATTGCCCATCAAATGCCAGTATTCTTCACATGTGTGAGGGATGAACGGTGCCAAAGATTTAAGCCAATCCTGTAATATATTTTTCAAGACCCTTCTAGATCTTTCAGCACTTTCTCTTTTTTCATAATATTTTATATCATTGAGAAAATTATAAAAAAGTTCAATTATTGCATCCCTGAATCTGTATTTTTCCATAAGCTCTATTGCGATGTTAAGCCTGTTCTGAAATTTATTAATAAGGTAAAGGTCCATTTCGTTCAATTCATCCAAATTTTTTGCTTGGATTGATTCCTCTATTAACTGGTCAAATCTTTCAAGCTTTTTTTCCAGCGATTTCACCTCTGCCTCTCTCCAGTCAAGAACAGTATCATAATCGGCAGTCGATATTATGTATAGCCTGAATAGATCGGCAGAGTATTTTTCAGCAATCTTTGCAAGAGGTATAACATTCCCCTTTGATTTTGACATCTTTGCTCCTTCACTTATAAGCATGCCTAGGATCATCAACCCACTTGGCTGAAATCTTTCAGGAAATATTGCCGTATGATGGAACAAAAAGAAAATGAAATGATTGCTCGTGTGTGCGGTTGAAGATACCCTGAGATCATTTGGATACCAGTACTGGAAATTTTCCCTCAGATCCTTTTCAACACTGTTTCTTGATTCACCCTTGCCAAGGAAAACATAATCAAAGAATTTTTCATCAAGATCCTTTGGGTTAAGGCCTTTTTCCCTGATTATATGTATTATTGTGTAAAAAGCAGTATAAATAGTACTGTCTGAGAGTGATTCTATTATCCAACCGCTTTCGAATGGGAAGGGTGTTCCTAGACCCCTCCTCCTTGCGCAAGGTCTTTCCCTGAGCCAGTCAGCAACATCATGAAATTTTTCTCTGTACGTAGCAGGATAAAAGTTCATCCTGTCTATTAGAGAATGGGTCTTTTGCTTCCATGTTGGGTTCGAATAATCAATGAACCATTGGCCCTTAACTATTGCTACTATTACCTTATTTCCTGACCTTGTAACCGCTTTTCTTGAAGTTTCGTAAAATTTGATAGCAAAACCATTTGTTATTGCCCATTCTTTTACCAGATCCTTTACATCCTTAACCATTTTCCCTGAAAATTGACCGCAGTTTTCTAGCATTACACCCTTGTAAAATTCTTCCTTGTAAAGAAGTTCTGTAGCTTCTTCGAGTCTTTTGTCATTCTGGTTTTTTATTCCTAATTTTTCGCATACCTCTTTTGCAGGTATTTTTCCAAAACCTTCAATCCTTATTACTGGTATGGGCTCAATATTGGCATTTATGTCCTTGAGCGCAACGTAATCATATGGTGCATGGGCTGGGACAGATTTAACGAACCCTGTTGCATTGTCCGGGTCAACAAAGGTTGCAGGTAAAATAGGAATGCTCTTATTACCTATTAACTCCGTGGCTGTTTTATTAAGAAAATATTCACCTTTATATTTTTCAATAATATTTATATTTTCTAACTGATAGCTCAGCTTTTCAGCTGCAAATGTGCTCACGTAATAAATCTCATTTCTATGCTTAATTTTTACATAATCTGCAGCTGGATTTACCCATATATTTGTTACTCCGAAAATAGTTTCTGGCCTGAGTGTACCAGCAAGTATGAATCCCTCTTCAAACCTGAATTTCATTGCAACGAATTCAACTATACTTACCTTATCTGTATCACCATCCTTTATATCATCCTCACCTACAGGATTACCATCAATTATGCTATACGTAATAGGATAATCGCCCTTCTTTAGATAACCCATTTCATAAAGTTTTTTGTACTGCCATTCCACAAATTTATTGTAGTAGGGTTCGGCAGTGTTGAACTTTCTCCTCCAGTCTATTGAATATCCAATTGATTCAAAATCCTTCTGTATTTTATCAGCAAAATAGTAAGCAATATTTTCAGGTATTTCAAAACTTTTTAGCAATTCTTCAACCCTTTGTTCATCATTTTCATAAAGATGGAGATAATCTCTATAAAGATCTATCACATCCTTGTTACCATTTTTTATGCTGTCCGCTATGGTTAAAATTGGTGTACCTGTCACATGGAATGCCATTGGGAAAAGAACATTATATCCGGTCATTCTTTTGTACCTTGCTATTACGTCACCATAGGTGTAGGTTCTTCCATGTCCAACATGTAAAGCACCGTTTGAATAGGGGTATGGTACAGTAATAAAGAATTTTTTTCCATCTATACTGGGCTCGAAAATATGATTTTCTTTCCAGAGTCTTTGCCATTTTTTCTCAATTTCTGAATTCATTTACAATCTTTAATGAATATATGGATTAAATATTTTTTGAATGTAGAAATTCTAAATGAACATTAAAGCTTTATTATGAAAAAATTTATACCACTTGTGTTATAACAAAAAACAATGGACAGGAAATTAAGAGCTATTAAATGGTTCTTTGAAACAATGTCTCAAAGTGATTATGAAAGACCTGTTTACGGTTCATATAAATTACTTCATCAGTGCAATCTAAGATGTCCATTCTGCAATGTTTGGAGCGATCCAATGAAGCCGCTTGACACAAAAGATGTTTTTAAGGTCATTGATAGGCTTTCAGATTCAACAATAACAGTTCTTTCCCTGGAGGGAGGAGAACCTCTTCTGAGGAAAGATATACTTGAAATAATCAGGCATGCCCATGACAGATCGTTCTATCTGTTCATGACTACAAATGGAATTTTGCTGGACAAGGCACCTTTGAAAGAATTTTCCAAGTATCTAGATTTTCTGCACATATCCATAGATGAGGGGCATGGCAATCTTTTCTTACTGGATAAACTAAAGGGATATGTGGACCAGGGTCTGAAAATAACAGTACAGACAGTGGTGACAAAGAACGATATTTCATCGCTCAGGGAAAAAGTAGAAAGGGTAAATGCTGCCGGTGCAAGAATTCTTATTATGCCTGCAGTTCATTTTGATAATACACCAGATCTTTCACCTGACAGAAAACTCATGCATGATGTTCTGGTGGATCTTAAAAAAGAATTTGATGGTGTTATAGTTACGAGCAACGCTTTTATCAAAGCACTTGAAAACCATTACACATGTAATTCTTTCAGTGTTTCAATAGATTCCAACGGTGATGTTATCTATCCATGTAGCGTTATAGGTAAACCCATAGGAAATTTACTGGAAAACGATCTTGAAACGTTGTTAAAAAGTGAAAAGGCCATAAGGGGAAGAAATGAGATGGCTGCTTGCAGAAGGGAATGCCTTTTATACCTTCATGCTGAAACTTCCAACTTCCATCAGATATCTAATCTGTTTGATTATGTTGGAGAAACCATAAAAGGTTATTTTCTTAGATAGCTGTTGTTTCTATTCTTTCCCTTCCCTTGCCTGGCTTTTTGCCCTTTTCTAATTTTACATTCCCTATTTCAGATGTATTCCTTACATGAGTTCCTGCGCATTTTGTCTTTATAAATTTTGATTGCCAGTGCCTTACACCATTTTCATCAATCCATATGTTAATCGGATTATTTTCAGAAATGAATTCGTTTACCTTAGTTTCAACGATTTTTATTTTTTCCAAATTTAATGGTTCTTCTGTTAAATAATCAGTTCTGTCTTTAAATTCATCCACCATGCCAGATGAGTAAGGTTTTATATCCTTAAATTCCAATAGCATAAAATATTCAACTATGTGTGATGCGGAATGGTTCCTCATGATTCTGTATCGTCTATCCCAATCTATTTCGCCTGAAACCTTTTCACCAATTTTGAAATTGCTATTTTCCAGAACATGAAAAATTGTATCATTTTCTTTTATTGTATCAATTACCCTTATCCCATTTAAATATCCCGTATCTCCTACCTGGCCTCCACCCCTTGGATAGAAAGCTGTTTTATCCAATTCAACTTTATTATCTTTTATTGATATAACAATAGCTTCAAAGGATCTCATATAAGAATCTTTCCAGTACAACTTCTCAGTAATCATCATTCAAAAATAGTGAAGTACGATTTAAAATTTTTCAGTGCGGAGGGGGAGATTTGAACTCCCGAATCCCTTCGGAACGAGACCCTGAATCTCGCACCTTTGACCAGGCTCGGTAACCTCCGCTCATATCGCATGTAAAAGATTAACAACTATTTTCAAAGTGATTTTAAAAGGTCGGATTTTGTAATAATACCCGTAATTTTACCCTTGTTTACCACTAGAAGTGCTTGGTATTGCTTTAAAAGATATGAAACTACCTTTATGGGTGTACTTTCAGATATCTGCGGGAATGGTTCTTCCATTACATCTAAAACAAACATTTTTTTCAGATCAGAAATTGCTTTACCATTTGCAATGTTCTGGCCTATTCTGCTATCGGTTATACTTCCAACTAAAACGCCATTATCTATAACAGGGAGTTGTGAAAAGCCATAATCCAGGAGTAATTTCATTACTTTTTCAAGGGTATCAGTAGTCTGGACTGATATGACATTTTTTGACATTATATCGTTTGCCTTTAACGTAGTTCCCTCAACCTTTGTTATTTCATTTTCTAGAATGGAAAAAATTTTCTTAACATTTTCATAGGTAGGATTCAGATCTCCTCTTTCAAGTCTTGCAATATAGGACTGGCTAAGGCCCGTTAAATTTGCAAGTTCTTTTTGCGTTAGACCCGCTTTTTTCCTTAAATTTTTTATCTCCTGTACACTTGGTAACATCCTGCTCTACCCAATAAATAATGGTATTTAAACTTTGAACCCATCAATACATAAAATATATAAGAGAATTATTAATCTCACCCAGCATGGTTGATATATTTGATTATGAATCCCTTTTGAAAAGGGCAAGGGAGAATATTCCACCAATATTATATTCTGGTGAAAGGTTCCAGCTTCCCGAGGCTGAAATAACAATCGAAGGGAAGAACACAATATTCAGGAATTTTGGAGAATATTGCAAAAAGCTTGACAGGGATCCACAGCATCTTTCAAAATTCCTTTTCAGAGAACTTGGTACTGCAGGTACAATTCAGGGTGAAAGGCTCGTGTTCAAAGGTAAGGTTTCCCTATCGGATATAAAGGATAGAATTAACCAGTACATAAAAACATATGTATTGTGTTATGAATGCGGAAGTCCAGATACTGTACTTAAAAAAGAAGATAGAATTGAAATACTTGTTTGTAAAGCATGTGGAGCAATAAGACCTGTTACAGCCCATGTTGAAATAAAAGTACAGGAAGAAAAGATTGAGGAAGGCAAAATCTATGAGCTTGAAATTATGGATATAAGCAAAGACGGGGATGGCATTGCAAAAAAAGGGAATTACACAATATATGTACCCAAGGCAAAAAAAGGTCAGAAGGTTAAGGTAAAGATTGAAAAAATAAAAAAGAATATGGCTTTTGGAAGCATTGCACAGTAGGTGAGTTTAAATGAAAGAATTATCAACATTAATAAAAAGGGAAGTAAACAGTCCATCACCCATAAGAGAAATAATGAAAATGGCTGAACCTAAGAACATTATTAATATGGGACTTAACCCTGATGAAGTAATATCATTTGGCGGGGGCTGGGTGGATCATTATGCCCCAGATAAATTAATTGAAGCTTATAAATCAATAATATCTGATAAAATGCTTTTCCATAAATCAGGTGGTTATTCTCCTACTACAGGATATGAGGAAACAAAGGAAGCGCTTTCAATTTTTGAAAAATATCTGTTCAACGAAAATCTTGAAAATGGTAATATAATAGTGGGTGGAAGCAGTTCACAACTCACAATCGACCTTTTCAGAATTCTTCTAGATCCTGGAGATGCTATTGCTCTTGTTGATCCAACATATGCGAACTACTTTGGCCAGATAAAATTTGTATCTGACACTGTAAAGATAAAAAGTGTCAGATTCCTGGATAAGGATTGGAATTATTTAAAGAACAGTAAGGAAATACTTTCAGAAATAAATGAACTATTTAAGGACAGAAAATTAAAGGCTATGCTTCTTGCTACACCTGACAATCCAACAAGCCAAATATTACAAAATGATTTTATTAAAGAAATATTAAAAATATCAAACGATACTGGAACCTATTTAATTTTCGATTATGCATATAAGACACAGTATTTCCAGGATACATATCCTGAGTATTTTTCTTATTCTCCTCTTAATTTTGAAAACATAATAACAATAAATTCCAATAGTAAATGGGGGCGGGGTTTGGGCAGAAGGATGGGCTGGATTGAAGCTAATAATGAGATAATAAAATCTATGGAGAGAATGCAGCAAGTTTCAATACTCTGCCCCGATTCACTCCATCAGATGGCATTTTCTTTGTACATTAAAAATTCTTCAAGAAGTGAAATAAAAGAATATATAGACAATGTAAGAAATGATTACAGAAGGGCATCTGAAATTACAGTAAAGTCCATTAAAGAACACCTGGGATACAGGTATCTCGAGCCTCAGGGAGGACTTTATGTACCTGTTGATGTGGGTATGGATTCTGATCAGTTTGTTCTGAAAGTTCTGAAAAATACAGGTGTAATTTTTGTGCCTGGAAAAGGATTCGGCCAATCAATGGTAAATGGTATTAGGATTTCATATGGTCCACTTGTTAGAACTACGGAAAAGATCGAAGAAGGTTTAGAAAGGGTGGGAAAATTCATACATGGTAAATGAGGTGATTATAGATACAAATGCATTAATGCTACCGTTTCAGAGTAAACTAAGAATAGAGGAAGAACTTGAAAGGCTTCTTGGAAAATGTGAGATATTGGTTCCATCAAGTATAATAGAAGAAATAAAAAAACTTGCAATGAGCAATCCAAAAGCTATGGCAGCCCTAAGGTATTCAAAAAAATTTAAAGTTGTAGAAACAGAAATGAAAGGGGATGATTCTATAATTGATCTTGCATTGAAGAGAAAATCCTTTGTTTTGACAAATGACAAGATTTTGATTGAAAGGTTAAGGGATCTTGGCATAAGGGTTATTAGGCCAAGAGGGGAAAGGAGGCTTGAGTTTGCATGAAGGACTGTGAAGTATTTTGTCTGCTTGAACATCTTTCCAGGTTAGGTGCAATAACAAAATTTATCACATTGAAAACAAGTGAATTTGGGAAAATCATGGGGATGAGCCAGCAGACAGCATCAAGAAAACTTGTACAGCTAGAGGAGCAGAGATACATAAAAAGATTGATTTCAAGATCAGGTACAAGGATTAAAATCACAGATGCAGGTGTAAAATTTCTTGAAAACGAAATAAAATCCATTAAAGTCATTGAGAATTATTTCTCATCCATAACTTTTACAGGCACTCTTGTCAAGGGTATGGGCGAGGGATCTTATTATATGAGCAGGCAAGGTTATGTGGATCAGTTTGAGAAACTTTTTAAAGAGAAACCATTCCCAGGAACATTCAATGTTCAGGTAGATGAAGAAACCATGGAAAGATTATTAATAATAAAGGAAAATGCGAAATACAAACTTCTTGGGTTTGTTGAAAATGGAAGAACGTTTGGTAACGTTTATATTCAAAGAGCAAAGGTAAATGGAATAAATGCATATGCAATATTTCCTGAAAGAGGGCACTATAAAAATGTGGTAGAAATAGTCAGCTCAGTAAACCTTAGAGATGTGCTGAATCTTGTCGATGGTTCTCAAGTAAAAGTTGAGATTTTCCCTGAAATTATATGATGTTCTGAATGATATCCTTTCCTTCCATTTCCCTTTCACAGTATTTGCACTTTATTCTTATTGGATCTGTGGAAATTACGTAAAATTCAGGTGATATTGGTTCTTTAGCATTAGTTACACATGCAGGGTTAGAACATTTTACAATGCCAATGATCTCTGATGGTGGTGAAACATTATACTTTTCTATTACTTCATAATCCTTGATTTTGTTAACAGTAGCATTTGGTGCAATCAGTGCTATTTTTGCAATCTCTTTTGAAGCAAGGAATCGATCTTCAATCTTTACAATATCCTTGAATCCCTGCTTTTTACTTGGTACATGGATGCCAATACTCAATGTTGTTTTTACATTCTCATCTATTTCCAGGATTTTCAAAACCTTTAGTGCCATTCCTGCTGGTATATGGTCTATAACAGTGCCGTTCCTTATTTTTTCAATTTTCAATTCTATGTTTGGCATCTATCTCACCCCGAGAACAAGGCTTAAAATTGCCATTCTAACAGGAACACCGTTAAATGCCTGTTCAAAGTATTTTGCATGGGGGGTATAATCTACTTCTGGTGAAATTTCATCTATTCTCGGTAAAGGATGAAGAACTATCATATCCTTTTTTGCTTTTTCCAGTAATGCAAGATCAACCCTGTATGATCCTGCAATTTTCATATATTCACCTATGTCAGGAAAACGCTCTTTTTGAATTCTTGTTACATAAAGTACATCCAAATCACCAACAATTGAATTAAGATCATCTGTAATTGTTGGTTTCACTTTTTCTTTAATCTCCCTGAGAATATGGTCAGGCATTTCAAGTCCCTTTGGTGAAACTAAGTATAGATTAGCACCGAAGTTTGAAAGTGCTATTGCAAGTGAATGTACTGTCCTACCGTACTTTAAATCACCTATAAGGCCAATGTTAAGGTCTTTTAATTTCCCTAAATGTGACCATATAGTAAAGAGATCAAGCATTGTTTGTGTGGGATGCTGACCTGCTCCGTCACCAGCATTTATTACAGGATGTTCTGCAAACTTGCTAGCCAGTCTAGCTGCACCCTCATAGCTATGCCTCATAACGATCACGTCTGAATAAGAATCAACCATTCTTATTGTATCTGCAAGTGTTTCACCCTTTGATAATGATGTTAGCTTTGGATCGGCAAAACTTATAACATTTCCGCCTAGCCTGTACATGGCTGTTTCAAATGAGAATCTTGTCCTTGTGCTTGGTTCGAAAAATAATGTGGCAAGAACTTTGCCCTTTAAAAGATCCAGACTTCTACCCTTTGCAACAGGTACCATTTCTCTTGCAACATCAAAAATTTCATATATTTCCTTTTCCGATAAGTCTCTAATTGATATAATATCTTTACCTTTTAACATCATAATTATATCGTTGTTTTATACTTAAATATTTCCTTTGGCTATTTTCAAAGGACAATGATTTTATTAATTTGAAATGTATTCACATACTATGAACATCGAAGAAACTATTTTGGAAGCCATTAGAACTGCAGAAACTGCAATACCTTTTGATGTTTTTGAGCATATTAAAATTGCATATGAAAATGAAACAAACCCGGTTTCAAAATCGCAGTTGAATTCTATTCTCGATAATGTGAAATATGCAAAGGATAAAAAACTACCAATCTGCCAGGATACGGGTACTCAAACGTTTTTTCTAGATATAGGCTTTGATTTTCCTTATAAAAAGGAAATAGTAAATGCTATAACTATGTCCGTAGCAAAAGCAACAAATCTTTATTATATCAGGCCAAATGCAGTGGATCCATTTTCAGGCAAAAATCCTGGAAACAATGTAGGAAGATTTATTCCTTATATTAACTGGTTTCTGAGGGATGGAAATGATGCTATTATTTACGTACTTCCTAAGGGAGGTGGATCAGAGAATGCAAGTGCTCTTGGCATGCTCAAACCTGGTGAGGGTATAAAGGGAATAAAGAAATTTGTTGTTGAACAGGTGATAAAGGCTGGGGCAAATCCTTGTCCACCAACAATTATAGGCTTAGGGATTGGTGGTGGTTCTGATCTTTCGATGATACTTGCAAAGAGGGCACTTTTGAGGCCATTGGGCCAAAGGCATGAGGAAAAAAGAGTAGCGGATCTTGAGCTAGAACTTCTAGACTTATTGAATAAAACGGAAGTGGGAACAATGGGCTGGGGTGGTAAAACATCCGTGCTTGATGTGCATATAGAATATGCTTACAGGCATCCCGCCTCTCTACCTGTTGGTCTTGTTGTACAATGTTGGGCGGACAGAAGGGCAATAATTAAGATTGATTCTAATGGAAATGTGGAGGTGAAACAGTAATGATTTACAAATTTAAAATACCTGATGATCTTGATAAAATTGAAAATTTAAAAATGGGAGATGTTCTATTTATCACAGGTAAAGTCTTTACGGCCAGAGATGAGGCGCATCAGTTAATGCTTGAGCTTTATGAAAAGAATGAAAAACTTCCATTTGATCCATCAAAAATGGTAATGTATCATTGTGGCCCCGTGGTGAAAAGGGAAGGTAATGAATGGAAGGTTCTTGCTGCTGGACCCACAACATCATCAAGAATGGATCTGTTTGAAAAGGATGTAATCAATGCATATGGTATTAGGATCATTGTGGGTAAAGGTGGAATGGGTGATAACACTGCTGAGGGATTAAAAAAAGTGAAGGGTATATATGCAACATATACTGGTGGTGCTGGAGCACTTGCAGCAAAGAGTTTCCATAAGGTGGAGAATGTTTATTTTCTCGAAGAGCTGGGATCACCAGAGGCAATATGGATTTTTGATGCTATAGATTTTGGCCCATTAATAGTATCAATAGATCCACAGGGGAATAACTGGAACAAGATTTCAAGGGATGAAATGGAAAAGAGGAAAAAGGAGATTTTCAAAATCATAGATCAGTCATGATTGTCATAGAAAATGCATCAGAAATACTTACCATACCAAAAGGCAAAAGCGGACCAAAGAAAGGGGAGGAGATGCGCGATCTCGGTATTATTAGGAATAAGAATATCTGGATAGAAGATGGAAGAATAGCCAAAATATCATCATCTCTGCCTGAAGGGAAATATGAAAAAATAGACGCTTCAAATAAGGTTGTTCTCCCCGCATTTGTCGATGCCCATACACATTTAGTATTTTCTGGGTATAGGGATTTTGAACTTTTACTAAAGATTCAGGGTTATACATACAACGAAATTCTTGAAAGAGGTGGAGGTATATATTACACTGTTGAAAAAACAATAAATGCTAGTGATAATAAGATAATAGAAGAATCATCTGAAAGGTTAAAAAATATGATTCAGTATGGCACTCTTGCAGCTGATGCAAAGTCAGGTTATGGTATTGAGGTTGAGCAGGAAATCAGGCTTCTTAAAATTATAAAAATACTGGGTGAAAAATATCCCATTGACCTTGTGCCCACTTACCTTGTGCATATAATTCCAAGAAACATGGATGAGAATGAGTATATTGATAAAATAATTTCAAGACTGAAAGAAATTAGGGAATTGTCAAAAAACATTGATATCTTTTGTGATAAAGGTGCATTTTCTCTGAAAGGATCATATAAATTTTTAAAGGCGGCAGAACTTCTTAAGTTTAATTTAAAAATCCATGCAGATGAAATTGGTTATATTGGATGTTCATCACTGGTTGAAAATTTTGATTTTCTTTCCATGGATCATCTGCTAAAAACACCTGAAATCAATATAAAAAAAATGGCAGAAAAAGGGACAATTGCAGTTCTTCTTCCAGGTACATCATTCACATTGATGCAGGGTGAGTATGCTGATGCAAGAAAATTCATAAAAAATAATGTTCCTGTGGCTTTGGGAACTGATTTAAATCCTAATTGCTATACAGAAAATATGCAAGAAATAATATCACTTTCAATTTTTAATATGAAAATGACTGTAGAAGAGGCAATATCTGCTTCAACGCTTAATGCTGCATATGCTATAGACATGGGTGATAAAATTGGATCCATAGAGCCAGGAAAATATGCAAACATCATAATAGCCGATATTCCATCTTACACGCATTTCGGTTACCATTTTGGAATAAATCTTATTGAAAAAAGAATAAAAAATGGTATTGAAATTTAACTATTTATATTTATAAAATCCCTCTCCAGATTTTCTACCGAGTTTTCCTGCTGCCACCATTCTTTTTAGCAATGGTGATGGTGCATATTTCTGGTCACCAAAATCCACGTAAAGAACATTCATAATGTCAAGACATACATCAAGACCTATTAGATCCGCGAGCTCAAGAGGACCCATGGGATGGTTCAAGCCAAATTTTGCTACACTGTCAATGTCTTCTTTTGTAGCAACACCATCCATCAATGCGTTAATAGCTTCATTTATCAATGGCATAAGTATCCTGTTCGCAACAAATCCTGGATAATCCTGAACCTTTACAGGAATCTTTCCCAGTGATTTTGCAAGTTCATAAACAAAATTTATTGTTTCATCGCTCGTTGATTCACCCTTAACTATTTCAACAAGTTTCATTAAAGGCACAGGGTTGAAAAAATGCATTCCAACAAACCTGTCCTGCCTTTTTGTAACGCTTGCTAGTCTTGTAATTGAAATGGATGAAGTATTGGACGCAAATATAACATCACTACCATGAATCACATCCAGTTTTCTGAATAGATCAGCTTTCAATTCAAACTTCTCCACTATCGCTTCAACAACTAAATTTGAACCCACTGAATCATCCATGCTTATGCTAGTTTTTATTCTTTTAAGTATATTTTCAGGATCTTCACTTATCTGGTTTTTTTCTTTTAACTTTTTCAGGCTTGTTCTTATTCCATTAAGGCCATTTTCTATGAATTTCTGTTCCACATCTATCATGGTTACATCATGGCCATATGTTGCGAATACCTGAACAATGCCCCTACCCATAGTTCCTGCTCCAAAAACGGTCACTTTCATTTCATCACCTCATATTTTCTACAAGCATACTTACAGCATTTCCACCACCAAGACAAAGCGTTGCGATGCCATACTTACCTTTTCTTTCTATAAGGCCATGTAACAATGTTGTAAGAACCCTTGCACCGCTTGCACCAATTGGATGACCTAATGCAACAGCACCTCCATGGATATTAAATATTTCATCCGGCACATTTAACGCTTTTTTAACAGCAAGGCTTGCGGATGCATATGCTTCATTGTGCTCAAATAGGTCAATATCCTTCATGCTCATTCCCGTTTTCTCAAGCAATGCCTTTACACCCGGGATTGGCGCTTCCATTACATACAATGGTTCAACACCAGAAGTTGTATAACCAACAATCCTAGCCATAGGTTTCAAACCAAGGTCATTCATCTTTTTTTCGCTCATTACAACAACAGCCGAGGCACCATCACTTAATTGTGATGCATTACCCGCAGTCACATATTTCCCATCCTTCAAAGCTGGCTTAAGTTTTGCTAGTTTTTCGGGTGTTGTATCTGGCCTAATACCTTCATCCTTATCCACAGTACCGTTTTCTGTGTTCACTGGAACAATCTCTTTCGAGAACGTGCCGTCAACGCTAGCCTTGTGCGCTTTCATGTTACTTTCATATGCAAACCAGTCAATTTCCTCCCTTGTCAAATTATATTTTTCAGCAATTACTTCTCCAGTTTTAATCATATGAACATTGTTATATACATCCCACAAACCATCAAAAATCATTTCATCATAAAGCACAGTATTGTCATATTTCAAACCAAACCTTGCACCTCTCATGTAGTATGGTGCTTGGCTCATGTTTTCCATTCCGCCTGCCACTACTATGTCTTGATCCCCTGCTTTTATGGACTGTGCAGCAAGCATTACCGCCTTCAAACCTGAACCGCACACCTTGTTCAAGGTAAAAGCGGCAATTTTATATGGAAAATTTGATTTTAATGCTACTTGCCTTGCGGGATTCTGTCCTAGACCACATTGCAGAACATTGCCCATAATAACCTCATCAACAATGTCATTAGTAATACTTGCTCTCTTTAATGCCTCTGTGACAGCTATCCTGCCAAGTTCCTGAGCGGGTGTATTTAGAAATGCTTTACCATACTTACCTATAGGTGTTCTAACAGCAGAAACAATAAAAGCATCCATATAAACCTACATGCTAATAACGATTAAAAAAGTTTTTATTGTATCTTCCAATCAGGATTTACAATGAACTATGATCCTAAGGAAATAGAAGGTAAATGGCAGGATTTTTGGTCTAGAGAAAAAATATATAGGTATGATTTTTCATCTGATAAGGAAACGTATTCAATTGATAACCCACCAAGGTATGCCAGTGGTGCACTTCATCTCGGTCATGCCACCCACTATACACACATTGACATCATAGCAAGATATAAAAGGATGAGGAACTACAATGTATTTTTTCCACTTTGTTTTGATGTAAATGGGATGCCAATTGAGGTGAACGTGGAAAAGGAAAAGAACGTCAAGATGAGAGATGTGGATAGGCACACATTTATAAAATGGTGTGAGGAATTTGCACATTCTAAAATTGAAACAATGGAAATGCAGTTCAGAATTCTGGGCGAATCCATGGATTCATCAATATATTATCAGACGGATGCACCTGAATACAGAAGGGTCACACAACTTACATTTCTTGATATGGCTGAGAAAGGTCTTGTGTACAGGGGATTGCACCCTGTTAACTGGTGTCCCAGATGCGGTACTGCCATAGCTGAATCTGAAATTGAATATGTTGAAAAGAGTACGAAGTTATATTACATAAATTTTGATATTGAATCCGGTGGAAGTGTAATAATTGCAACAACCAGGCCTGAATTATTACCTGCCTGTCTTTTTCTATCATACAACAGGAATGATTCCAGATATTCAAATCTTTCAGGCAAATACGCTTTAATACCTATTTTTGGCAAAAAAGTGCCCATTATTCCTGATGATTCCATAGATATGAATTTTGGGACAGGCATTGAGATGGTCTGCTCCATAGGAGATAAAAACGATTTAAAACTTATAAAAAAATACGGTTTTCAAATAATAAGGAGCCTTGATGAAGATGGGAGACTGACAGAAATTGCAGGTAAATATGCTAATTTGCCTATTTCAGAGGCAAGAAAAAGAATAATTGATGATCTTAACAGGGAAAAAAGAATTGTAAAGATTGAGGAAATAGGGCATAATGTTGGAACCTGCTGGAGGTGTGGTACACCGCTCGAAATAATAAACAAGGAACAATGGTTCATAAAAACAGTGGAACTCAAGGACGAAATATTAAAAAGTTCAGAGAAATTACAATGGTTTCCAGAATTTATGAAAAAAAGGTTAGAAGAATGGACAAAAAGCCTTGAATGGGACTGGGTTGTTTCAAGGCAGAGATATTTCGCTACACCAATACCAGCTTGGATATGCAAAAATGGTCATATTATTTATCCAAAAAAAGAAGATTTGATGAGAAGGAACGATTATATTGATCCAACAGTGGAAAGGCCACCGGTTGAGAAATGCCCAGTTTGTGGATCCGAACTCAAGGGAAGTGATGAGGTTTTTGATACATGGGTTGATTCCTCTATTTCCCCACTTTATAATGCCTATCTTTACCGTGATGATGAAAAGTTCAAAAAACTTTATCCTATGAGCCTTCGGCCTCAGGCGCATGATATAATAAGGACATGGGCTTTTTATTCCCTGTTCAGGTGCAAGGTTATTTCAGGAAAAGAGCCTTGGAGGGATATATTCATCGATGGTCATATTCTTGCTGAGGACGGAAGACCTATGCATGCCTCTTGGGGCAATGTTGTTGATCCTTTAAAGATAATTGAAGAGTTTGGAACAGATGCATTCAGATACTTCACTGCAACATGTATGCCCGGAGAGGATACACCTTTTAGGAAGAGAGAAATAATCCATGGGAGAAAATTATTGAACAAACTCTGGAACGTAGGAAATTTCATAGAAATGAATATTGCATCAAAGATTGATTCAGAATCCTCAGATATTGTTGATAAATGGATATTGTCTGAATTTTCATTGCTCGTAAAAAATATTACATCATACATGGAAATGTACAGATACGACAAAGCTATAAGAGAGCTTGATGATTTCTTCTGGCATGTATTTGCAGACCATTACATTGAAATGATCAAGTACAGGGCAAAAACTGATGCCGGAACAAAGGCAACACTATATAAGATATTTTTAGGCATTCTAAAGCTATACGCACCTTTTCTTCCACATATCACAGAGGAACTTTACCATAGGATATTTTCAAGATATGAGAAAAAAATATCCATACATTTAGAACAATGGCCGGAACCTTACAAAATAGAATTCATTGAAGAGGGAAGAAGGATTAAAGACTTAGTTGCAGTTCTCAGGAGATGGAAGATAGAAAATAACATGAATAATATTAAAAAAATTACAATAATTACTGATAATAAAAAAATATTTGAGGAGTCAAGGGAATTAATTTCTAGATCCTTGAAAATTGATGATGTGGAAATCTCTGGAAATATGAATGTATATGAAAAAATTTTGAATGCAGAACCAGATCTTTCAAAATTAGGCCCAATATTGAAAAATGAAGTTCAGGAATTCGTAAAACACATTTCGAATATTGATCCAGAGTCATTGAAAAACGGTATTGAGTATAAAGGCAAGTTTATAGGTCCAGATAAATTCAAGTTTGAAAAACAAACAATGTTGGAGGGTGAGAATATAGTACTTCTCCAGGCAGGCAAGGATAATGTGGTTGTACATAAGAATATTTAAATAGTACTTTGATACTTAATTTAATGAGGTGTTCACATTGGTGGAAAAGGAAAGCCCACAGCTTAAGGGCCTAAATAATTATACATTAAAGATTTATTCAAAAATTATTAAATCCAGAATGCCAAAGAAAGTAAAGGCTGTTCAGGGCGAGACAACATTTTCCAGCCTTACGCCCATTCCAAAGGTTGATAATCCGGATTTTAAAATTGAAAAAATTTATAAAATCACTTATCCCTATACATTTGCAAGAATACTTTTTGATACGAAAAATTTTGAATATTATTATGAGGCAATAGAGCCTCCATTAAGCTCCAAACTCAGTTCAATTTTGAGCGTTGTTTACTCATCATTAAACCAGACATTAAAATTTGAATGGTATCTTAGAACACAAGTAGAAAAAGAGCAGTACCTGACAGAATCAGTTAAAAAGTTTCTTGAATCAAGGATGATTAATGTTTCAGAGATTGATATGGAAAGAATTTTTTATTACGTAAAAAGGGATTTCATAAAATATCAGAAAATTGATCCTTTAATAAACGATGAAAATGTTGAGGACATATCCTGCGATGGTGTGAATATACCAATTTACGTTTATCACAGGGTTTATGGTTCCATAAAAACGAACATTATTTTCAAGGATGATAATGAATTAAACAGTTTTATAGTTTACATTGGCCAGAAATGCATGAAACAGATATCCGTATCGGATCCTATACTTGATGGCACTACACCAGAGGGCCATAGGGTACAGGCAACATATAGCAGGGAAGTTACAACAAGAGGTGGCACCTTTACAATAAGGAGGTTCAAGGAAAAGCCCTTTACTCCAACAGATCTTATAAAATTTGGCACTGCAAGTCCAGAAATGGTTGCATATCTCTGGTTAGGTGTTGAACTTGGTGAATCAATGATTGTTATAGGTGGCCCGGCCAGCGGGAAGACATCTACCTTGAACAGCATTGCGATATTTATACCACCAGCTTCAAAAATTGTTAGTATAGAGGATACTAGGGAAATAAATTTACCACATCAAAACTGGATACCTGGTACAACTAGAAGCGGTGTCGGAGAAAAAAGCATGGCAGGAAAAGCATCAGGTGAAATAGACATGTATGATCTTGTAAGGGCTGCGTTGAGGCAAAGACCAAGGTATATTATCGTAGGTGAAGTGAGAGGCAAGGAAACGTACACAATGTTCCAGGCCATGGCTACAGGTCATACAACATATTCAACAATGCATGCTGAATCAGTTAAAGCAATGGTGAACAGACTTGAAAATCCACCAATTGGAACACCTCGTATTCTCATGACCGCTTTAAACAATGTGATCATACAGACACAGGTAAAGGTAAAGGATGAACTTGTAAGAAGAATAAAAGAGATTGTAGAAATTGTTGGTTTTGAACCAGAAACAAACGAATTGATCACAAATGTTGTATTTGAATGGGATCCAAAAAAAGATAGGTTTATTTTTAAAGGTCATAGCTATCTTTTTGACAAGATCATTAACCTCAAAAACTGGACACATGATGAAATGGACAAAGAATTTGAAAGGAGGATTAATGTAATAAAATACCTTGATCAGAAAAATATTACAGATTTCAGGGACATTTGGAAGATTATCACAAATTATTATAGGGATCCAAAGGAAACCATGGATATGATAATGAAGGAATTGAATGTTAAAGATGAATAAAATTACATTGGATAAAAATTAATACTCTTTTACATTAACTGATTAAGTGGTTTGAATGAGAGTAGCTGTTGGTGGTACATTTCATATACTTCATCTGGGCCATAAAAGTCTTATTGATAAAGCATTTGATATTGGTGATGAAGTTCTTATTGGTCTTACAAGCGATGAATTTGCAAGGATCACTAGAAAATATACCGTAAATCCTTATGAAATAAGATATAAAAATCTTGAAAATTATATTAAAAATTTTGGTAAAAATTATGAAATAAGAAAGATAAACGACCATTACGGGCCCACCATAAATGAGGATTTTGATGCAATTGTTGTATCCTATGAAACGAGGTTATACGCAAAGGAAATAAATAGAATAAGAAAGAATAAGGGTCTTAGGGAATTGAAAATTTATAATGTCGGCAGGGTTCTCGCTGAGGATCTCATTCCTATTGCTTCAACGAGGATAGTGTCTGGGGATATTGACAAATTTGGAAAAAGGTTGAGGAGAATTGTAATAAACGTTGGCTCTGATAATGAGATAAAATTAAAGGCAGTTGAAAGAGCTTTTTCTGAATTTTTTAAAGATTTTGAAGTTCATTCTAAAAAGGTTGAAAATCTTAAAAGCCAGCCATTTGATAAGGAATTAATGTACTGTGCCTACAAAAGGGCTAATGTAGCTTTGGAAGAAGGTGATTATGGCGTTGGTATAGAGGCAGGATTAATATGGGATAATTATGTGAAAAAATATTTTGATGTTCATTACATTGTTATCGTTGACAAGCTAGGGAATACAAATTATTCCAGAAGCATGGGATTTGTTTATCCTGATACGTTTATGGAATACTTTGATGATGGTGAAATAGGTAAAAGATTTGATGAGTATTATGGTACATTGAACATAGGAAGTAAGAATGGAGCCATAGGTTTTCTTACCAACGATAAACTTACCAGGGGAAAATTAATAGAGGATGCAGTTAAACTAGCCATTTACCAGAAGGCAAGCAAATATTATTATCTGTAATCAAATAAAAAGATTTATTGCGTTAATTATGTCATTGAATGAGATTATTCCATTCAATGATGCTCCAGCCGCAAAAACATGTCCACCACCACCAAAGGCTCTGGCAATTTTCAGGACATCGGTATTCTTAGATCTGAATTCCAGTTTTGTATATGTATAATCCCTACCATACCTTAAATATTTTACAATAAGAACATCCCATCTGGAAGAGTCTATTGCTTCTTCAATTTTATAAACAGGTATATTTTCATCTGTCTCTAAAATTGCAATATTTTTACCATTGATTTTCATGAAAATTATATCATTCTCAATCTTTTTTCTTATTCCATCAATGTATTTCCTGAAATTTTCAATCATTTCATGATTTTCACTTATGATTTTTTCTACTTCCCTTTTTGTAAGATCATTAACAAGATCTTCAAGTGTTTTTTGCACTGCCCTTCCCTTATAAAGCCTTATGGCTGAAATAAGATCTCTGAAATCCCTTTCCAACGAAGTCTTTAGATCGTTCTGGTCTATATGGTTTGCCATTTCTACCATATAATCATCTATATTGAAAACATTAGAGACAACCTGTGCCGCACTTGGTTCCGCCATTATGTATATTTCAACATTTTCATATTTTGTTTCTGGCGCCCACTGGTGATGGTCAATCCAAATTGTTTTTCCATAAACAGATGATAGATGAACTGCGTGGTCATTACCTGCAATATCTATAATATATAGCCTGTCCAGGTTTATTTCACCTATTATGGATCTTGCAATCGCGTCCTTAATCGTAGACGGATTAGAAAATATGATTCTCTCAGCTCTGTCAACATATTTCTGTATTAAATATGCAGAAATTATACCGTCAGAGTCCTGGTGTGCTATTATGTTGGTCAAAATTTGACCTCCACAAGAAAATGGATAAGAATGGAGATAAAAAAACTTTTACATTTTAGTTTTTCTAAACCAAAGATTTTAGAGATATTGTTATGGGTAAGTAGCAAATCTTAAATCCTTTAGGGCTTAAGTCAAATACTCCTCGCTAAAGCTTCGGAGCTTGTTGCTGGTCTCCCCCTCTACCCGTGAGTGGAGTTTCATTGAAACAAAGTGATTGGCTGGTTGACAACAGCCTGAAGTACTCAGATTTAACAAGTACTTCAATGTTTCTTGAGGCATTTAAATCCGCATGAAGCTCGAAACCGCAGTTTTTGCATTTGAATACTGAACCATACCTGTTAATTTTATCTATATGGCTGCATTTAGAGAATCTCTGTGATGTGTAATTCGTGTTTACGTATATTAAGAACTTTCCAGCGTCCTGAGCTTTGTATTCCATGAATTTCTGGAGTTCTGCTGGAGACCATGAACCAAGCATCTTTCTGAATCTCCTGCTATGTCCATTCTCTCTCATATATGCGGGATTTAATGCTTCAAGAGCAAATACATCATAGGGAAGTGAAACTATTTTCTTTAAGATTGTATGATTTACATCACGCACGAACAGTCTCTCTCTTCCGCTCAATTTTTTCAATTTTCTATGAGCGGAACGAGTGCCTAAGTGCTGTAATTTTCTCTTCAAATACTGATATCTTCCTTTCACCTCCCTTACATGTTTGTTGTTGAAAAATATATTGTTCGAAAGTATTGCTATGTTCTTTATACCTATATCTATTCCTAATACTTTCGCATCTTCTTTCCTAATCACCTCTTTATCTTTAATATTCACCTGAACCATTATGAATATTCTTTTACTTTTTTCATCTATTACAAGTTGGGCATTTGTGTATTCACCCCTGTATTTGTTAATCAAAGGGGAATGTGCCACTGGATAAACCAATCTTCCCTGCACTGTTGTTAAGGATATGCTATGTTAATCGGGATAGAATTTGAATGTTCTATTATCATATCTTATTGTTAGAGATTTCCTCTTTATTTTCTTCTTAAGTTCTGTTCTTTTTAGTGCTTCAGATGCAGTATCCATTGCAGTTTGTACGAGAGCAGATGGTAGTGTTGGTATTTTTTCTCTAACAACTTTATATGTACCTTTATTGAGCTTGTTCTTGTTGAATGCTTTGTTTTAAAAACCATAGTCCAGAACTATTTGTGTAGCTTTTGAACTGCCTGGCAGTTTCAATGAGCGTTTTGTCATATGGGAGTTTCAGTTTAACAGTTCTGAACAATAATTATTATTAATACAAACATATCAATAAACTTTTCATTGAGGGAAGTCTGTGTATCTCCCCCCTAAAAGTTGGAGTTTTACTGCTTCCCTCAAGCTCCTAACCTTTTATAATTTTCTTTGATTTTGTAAAATTTCAGGTTGCATCTTTTCATTTAAAAATTATGAGTTTCGAGATAAAAAATATTAAATAATGGGTTATGATAAGGCATTAATTAGGTGATGTATAATGGAGGAGACCCTCTGTACAATAGAGTTTTTAATGGATAAGAAAAATTTTGTTGCGAGACTGAACAGTGATATTGGTGGACTGAGAGAATATAAGGCATCTACTTTTGATGAATTGCTTTCTCAGGTAATGATAGAACTTCAAGATGAGTTCGAAGGATTGACAGAAATGTAATTATGGTAAAGAAAAAATATGTGCCTGTTGTTGATGCATTATCCCTTTGCCTTTTATTTTTTTTAGGTTTTTTTTATGATCTTTTTGGATCATATTTTTGGGAAATATTTTTTATTGTATCTATTGTTCTTGTTTTCCTTGGTAGTTTTATATCAATAATCTATGGTAATAGCAGTATAATATCTAGAAATGAATTTCTGAACAGACTTATATTTGCTATTTACGTAGCAGTTATAATTATAGGTCTAAGATATCTTTTTCAGTATCTCCAGATTAGCAATGTTATATTCATTATAGATCATTATATACTTATATTATTCTTCTTTGTTATATTTATTTTGTCTTTGAGAGAAATATTTATAAATCTTTATTTAGGAAAGAGAACTTGAAAGTGCTTCTAGCTTTCCTATTATTGTAAAAATGGAACCCCTTGCATGTATGGGCAGGCTCGGATCATTAACCAGCTCTTCAAGAATGAATATCGCTCCTGCAACTCTCAAATCAAGTCCCTCTTTCTTGTTATTTAACCTTTCCTTTGCCTCATTTACGCTTTTTCTCAAATTTCTGGGAATTGACTGGTCTCCAATCAAGTCCTCCAGTAATATGAGAATATTGTTTAAATCTTCATCTATTTTTGGCATATTAATCACCTCATATGTTACTTTTCACTTAGCATTATACCACGTTCTTTGTAGGGCGCTACAACGACCATTGTTGAAGTGTCCTGTATGCCTTCAAGCTTTCCTATCTTTCCAATGATAAAATCTTTTAGATCCTTATAATTCAAAAATTTTACCTTTATAATAAGATCAAGATCACCTGTAACGAGGAATAAATCTTCTACATTTGGGCTATCCCTTAATAATTTTGCTATATCTTCAATATGATTAGTATCAACTTTTAAACCAATAATTGCCGTAATAAAACCTCCAAATACTTGATTCATTACCTTATCCTCATCTTCGCTTCCCATCATCTCAAATCACCGAAATTATGTTATTGATAGAGAGTATTTTAAACTTTTCAAAATGATTGGAAAAAATTATAATCGATAAAATAATTCTAATTTTAATGCAAAAGAGTACTAAAATATTACCCTACCTTGTGATCTCAACTGGCATTTATGAAGTATTGACGGGTATTTACATGATAGATTTTCATGAAAAATTCATTGCAAATATTTTAAATGAAAGCATTTTAATGGGTACTACAGGTGCTCTCCTTCCACTTATATACGGTATATTTCTTGTTGTAATTTTTAGAGGTTTGAAGAAAAAAACTTGGACTAGCTGGTATATGGCAATGGCATTCATAATTCTCTATTTTATAACAATCCTATTTAGGACCTCAAAAATTTTTTATTTTGACATTATCGGTTTTGCCCTTAATATAGCATCTGTTTATATATTGATTAAAAACAGGGATGCATATGTTTATCCGCCTCTCTCAAATATACCCACCGAAGGCATAATTTCTCTTGCTATGATATTTTTGTCCATAATATATGGCATAGGAGGTTCAATCTTAATTGGAAATCAATTTTCACCTCCGATCACAAATGTAAGCACAGCATTATATTATACCATAGAGGTAATGACAACACTAGGGTTTGGGGATATTTTACCTGTAACATTTATTAGCAGAATGTTTACCTCTTCTCTTGTTGTATTAGGCATTGCATCTTTTGTTGGTGCTCTTGCTAGCTTTTTAGGGCCGATTATACAAAAAAGGATGGAAAAAGTGGTGAATGTTATGGAAAATGTTGAAATGGCAGGATTGAAAAACCATGTGATATTTTGTGGTTATTCCCCATTAATACAGAGCCTTATATATGAGTTAAAAAAAAGGGAAATACCAATTGTTCTCATAGTGAGAGACCAGGAAAACTCAACGTTCTTGAAGAACGATGGTTTTCTTGTATTCAGAGAAAGGGCAGATAACCCTGAGGCACTAATTAAGGTGGGGATAAAAAGGGCAAAGCAGGTCTATTTATCATCTAATGATGATGGATACAACCTTCTTGTTGCTCTTACCGTAAACAAAATTAAAAAGGAATATAATCCAAATTTAAAAATAAGCATAATAGTAACATCATCAAGGAACATTGAAATGGTAAAAGATTTCGTAGATGAGGTTATTGATGTATCAGATATATTGAAATCGCATTTAATCAAGGATTGAGTTATTTATCAAAAATATTATGGAGGTTTGTAAGAAGCAAATATCATTCGCTTAAACGCATAGATAAATGATCCTCCTCCAATGAAAAGATTAAAATTCGATACCTTCCCTTGCACTAATACCTTTCTCGTAATAGTGCCTTACCTCTGTCATTTCAGTTATAAGGTCTGAAATTTCTATCAGTTCATTTTTCGCGTATCTCCCAGTTATAACTATTTCCTTTTTATCTTTAAAATTTTTTATAAATTCAACAATTTCAACAACATTAAGCAAATTGTAAAATAGAGCTATGTTGAGCTCATCAAGTATTACAAGATCATAATTATTTGAAATCATATACCTTGCCTTTTCCCATGCAAGTTTTGCCTGTTCATAATCCCCTTCCCTTGGCTTTTTTATTATAAAACCTGGGAAACCATAATGATAGATCTCAATACCCAATTTTTTAGCAGTAATGTATTCCCCTGATTCCTCAGGTTTAGCAAATTGTACAATTCCTACCTTCTTATTCCTTCCAAAGGCTCTCATTGCAAGTCCAAATGCTGCCGTCGTTTTACCCTTCCCATTTCCCGTATATATCTGCAACATAATTTGATAATGGAATACATATTTATAACAATTGTTTTTATCCATACATAATGATAATTGATCTTATAGGAAGTGTATTCATTGTATTTTTTGCCTCAATACTATTTGTAAATGCTGTAGAATTTATCGGTTTTAGGTTAAATGTTTCAAAAAGTTTCATTGGCACAATTGTTTCGCCTCTTTTTACATCATTTCCTGAGCTTGTAATATTCCTTATTGCAATATTCCAAATAGGTTCATTTTCTGGGTATCAGGAGGCAATTGGTACAATATTCGGAGAGACATTTATGTCATCATCGCTATCCTATTCCTTGGTATTCTTATCTATTCTTTTTAGCTTTTTTGTTGTAAAAAAATATAGAAAAGTAATTGTTCCGGATAAGGCACTTTTTATTCCTTATATATTTATTTCAATACTTTTTCCATTTTCTGTTCTGCCATTCTTTTTTCCATCACTTTCAATTTTTATAGGGGCAATATTTATTATATCATATTTTATTTATTTTTACATTATTTTTAAAAGAAAGGATGCTGAAATGTTTGAATCGGCAGAAAAACCATTTCTTTCAAGATATATGGGTAATTTTTTAGGAACGACAATACAGATTATAATATCAGCAATTTTGATCTATATAGGTTCAAGATTATTGCTTGTATCATTGTTAGATTATTCATCAGCGATAAAAATAAGCGTTCTAGCTCTCTCAATTGTATTTATACCTGTTGCAACTGCAATACCAGAAACAATAACAGCCATGATTTGGGCATTCAGGGGTAAGGATACACTTTCTATAGCTTCACTTGTAGGTGAAAAGATCCTTTATTCAACAATCTATCCAGGTATAGCCCTTTTAATTATACCATGGAACTTGGATATATATGTGTTTTTAAGTGTTATATCTACAACAATTGTTTCTATAATTTATGCGACATTAATATGGAAGGGCAAATTCAAAACATATTTTTTGCTTATAGGTTTCATTTTCTTTGTTTTTTATGTCCTAATTATTTGAAAAATGTTAAATACAGACTATTAATTGATGTAGATGATAAAAAATGGAACAGATGGATAAAATAGGCATTGTTTATGGGGATGTGAGTACAACTGAGGTACAGGTAACGGTTACTGGAATCATTGACCAGGGTGAATATGTTCAAATTTTCCATCAGAATTCGGGATGGGTACTTGGCAGGCTTGATAGGCTTGAGAGGAAAACTGATGTATCCATTGAAAAGGCGTTGTTAATAAACGCTGGTGAACAGGTATCAATACAGGAGGTACTTCTAGGGTTTGTAAGCATAATAGGTTACAGGGATAGTAAAGGTGTTCTCCAAGTTCCAAAAACGCCTTTCAAAGCAGGTGAGCCTGTTTACAAGGCAAAGGACTCATTGATCAGGGATACAATTGGGCTTGAATCAATTGAGGGAAAAGGCGCATACATTGGCTTGCTTTATAACCATACGATACCAATCTATCTTGATATAAATGCCCTTGTTCAAAAGCATATAAGCATTCTAGCAAAAACGGGTGGGGGGAAAAGCTATCTCACTGGTGTTATCATAGAAGAGTTGATAAAACATAATGTTACCACGGTTGTTATCGATCCACATGGTGAATATACATCTTTAAAATATCCTGCACAACAAATAAAGATAATGGAAAAATTTTCTGTGAAGCCCAGAGGTTATCCGGACAGAATAATAGAATTTTCACCCGATATAACAACAAACAAAGATGCAAAGCCATTAAAATTTACACTTTCACAGATCACACCGCGTGAACTTTTGAGCTTAATAAATTTTACAGATTTTAGGCCTTATCTAGTACCACTGAGAAAAGGCATGGATTACCTTAAGTCAACAAAGGGAAATTTTAACCTCAAGGATCTCATAAATGTTCTTGAAAAGGAGGGTGATTCAGCTACTGTAAGCGCCCTTATCAATGCACTCTCTTTGTTGAACGAAGAGGGGATTTTTGCAGACGTTGGTACAAAAATTGATGATATAGTTCAAAAGGGCAAGGTTTCAATAATAAATTTAAAGGGTGTTTCGCCGGATATACAGGAGATGGTTGTGCAACGCCTCGCATCTGCGCTTTTTGAACTGAGGAAGAGGGATGCTCTTCCACCCTTGATGTTTGTTGTTGAGGAGGCACACAATTTCATACCACAGCAGGGTAAAGCACTGTCATCAAAGATCATGAGAACAATTGCATCGGAAGGTAGAAAATTCGGTTTAGGCCTGTGCATAATAAGCCAGAGACCAGCTAAGGTTGACAAAAACATACTGAGCCAGTGTAATACGCAAATAATACTTAAGGTAACGAACCCAAACGACCTTAAAACAATTGGTGATTCTGTTGAAGGCTTGACAAGGTCATCCATTGATGAAATACAGAGATTGCCTGTTGGAGTGGCACTTGTTACGGGTGCAAGCCTTTCAATGCCACTGTTTGTTGAAGTAAGACCCAGGGAAACAAAGCATGGTGGTGAAAGCATAAATGTCGCAGGATCTAAGTGAAGAAAAGGTCATAAGTTACATAGAAAAAACAAAAAAGGCATTTGATGAAATAAAAGTGAATGTACCAGAAAATTCACACCTTGGGAGAATTGCAAAGGATTTTCTTGAAATGGCAAAAAGTTATTTCAACGATGCACATTATTTTTTTGAAAAGGGAGAATTGGTAAATGCCTTTGCAGCAGTGAATTATGCCCATGGATGGCTAGATGCTGGTGCTAGAATTGGTCTATTTGATGTTGGAAATGACCATGCACTTTTTACACTTCTGGATTAATAATATTTACTGTATTTAAAAACTAGATCTATCAAATCTTTTGCTTTTTTTTCGTCTATAACCCCATCGTTTTTAATTTTCAAAATGTAATCCCTTGCCTCATAAATGCCTATTTTGCTAGCCTTTGAATATATGGCCCCAAAAACAGAGCCCCTAACATTTTCAGGCAGATCATTTATCATTTCCTTTAAAAGATATCTGAATTCTGCATTTCTCGACATGTCAAGTTTTTTTCTTCTGCTAGAACTTTTCTCCATTCAACTCCAGAATTGATTATATACCTTAAACTTTTCTGATTCTTAAATCTACTACGATATGCCAAATATGGGGTGCATAGGACTTTAAAACATGGAATCTTTCAATGTTGAAATTATAATCACCAAACAAAGAAAGAATTTTCTCTTCCATGTTTTTTATTTCTTCTGTTGTCCACGTGTCGTGGTAATGTAATACCCCTTTATTTCTCAACATTTCAATTGCATATGGAATAAAATCTTCTGTTCTTATATATCCCATTATTATTCTGTCCGCATAATTTCTAAGATGAACATCCCTGTTGTCTGAGTTTATTGTATTTATATGTACATTATTAAGCATTATATTTTCTTTTAAAAATTTATATGATTCTGGATTCATCTCTATTGCAATAACCTCTTCTGGAAATGCATATTTTGCGACGGGCAATGAGAAGTAACCTATGCCAGCAAACATATCAATAACATTTTCGCCAGAAGCATCTATACTTCCCATTCTAATTCTTTCATCTATATTTCCAGACGAAAACATGATTTTTGATGCATCAAATTTATAATAAATACCATTCTCAATATGAATTGTAAGTGCATCATTACCAAAGATAAACTCGGTGTTTGGAATTCTTAATTCCCCTTTTACTCCTTTATAATGAAGGACAGATTTTGCATTTAAAACATGTGCAAATGCCTCGCCTATTTCTTTTTTATAATTTAATAACATATATGGAAGCTGAATAAGTACAACATTTCCATACTTCTCCCAGTGTCTAGGAATAAATTTCTTTAATTCATCATCTAAATCGATATAATTAAGTATTTTTTCATAGGGGGAATAATGTTTTCTCATCTTTCCATTAATATTTAAAATCTCATAATCTCCATTATAATGTATAACTGGTAAATAAACATAATAGGAATCCGAAAAAATTTCATATCCAGGATCAAGCATTTTCCTTTTTAGTAAATTTAATCTGACCTTTTCAGCATTTTTTCTTTCCACTCTTATGTAAGGCATTTTCTTGTAAAGTTAACAAAACATTTATATGAAATTTATCATTACCATTTTTAAAGGTGATTCAAATGGCACAAAAACCTGTAGTAGATGAGGCAACATGCATCGCATGTGGTATATGCGCATCCGTATGTCCAGCAAATCCGGTCGTATTCACAATAGAAAATGTAAGTAAAGTTGTACATCCTGAGGCTTGCATTGATGGGTGTACAGAGTGCGTTAACAACTGTCCAACAGGATCTATCACAATACAAAAACTCTAAATTTTCATTTCTAACAAAATTTCAACAACGTCCTTTAAACCTGGGACAGTTTCAAAATTTTTTATTTCTTCTGGTTTAATCCATTTATATGTTGTGTGCTCCCAGTCAATAATAATATTCTCCTTATCTATTTCCCAGAGAAAAATATGTATCTTCCATAGCCTTTTTCCATCTCTGAGGTAAATAAAACCACCTGCTTTAATGAGTCTTGGATTTTTCTCATTTATTTCTTCACCAATTTCTTTTTTTGCTGCTTCAAGAGGAGGCAGGTCCTCCTTATATCCTGATACCCCAGCCCATTTCCCCTGATATGTTGAAACCTTATCACTCCTTCTTAGTATAAGTATTTTATCCCTATGCCTTATTATTGATGTTACAACCTCTGTCGGTTCAACATTTACTATCAATTCAGAACCATTTAATTCAACGAAATCGCCATCCTGAAAAATTTCCACTGGTACTTGTTCAACAGTAGGAATTTTTGCAAGTACGGAACCTGTAACCACTGTTTCATCTGCTTTCCTGCAAATTATAGCCTTTGGTGCATTTCCATAGAACATGAGCCCATAGATTATATATGATCCAACTGTACTTCCAGCACTGCTGTCAAAAACAAAAATTTTATCCTTTATGCTTTTATTTATGCCTTTGACAATACCCGTTTTAGGATCAACTCCTCCAAGAAAAGAAAAATTACCAGGAAATTTTAAAATTTCACCCGAAATATGCCCAGAAAATATCACTCTTCCCTCAATTTTCATCTGTTACCATCTCCATCAGCGTTACCATATCAGAAAAAAATACCTTCCTCTCCTTTCCAACGTAATACGTTGCCTTTCCAGAATTAAGACCAACAACAGAATACCTTTCCTGTAAGGGTGAGACAACCATACAGGTGTCTGTAAAAATCTTGGCCCCGGAATTTTTTATAATATTTACATAATCCATAGATTCTTCCCTTACCTTCCTTGATGTAAAAAATATTAGGTCCTTTCCATTTTTTACCTTCCTTCTTTTTATAAATGCTGAAATGTTTTTTAATTCTTCATGTGAAAGATGTGGGCAGCCTATCATTACAACATCCGGATCCATATTTGCTGTTATTGATAGCCTGAAATTATTGATTTCATCCCTAGAAATTATCAATTTTTCAACTCTTTCTTGAATGGCATCCTTATACTCAGGTGTGATATTTTCTGCATGGAACATGGGTATACTTCCTGAAGCGTTTAATGCAGCACCGAGAGATTTCAATGCATCTTTGTTATTTTCAAGATTCCTAAAATATGGTATACCATTCTTTATCATCGAGCCAAGGAAAAGACCTATTACGGCATAATCGAAGAATCCTGGTGTAAAATCAAAATCTACCTGAACTGTAGCCCTTCTGCCGTTATCAAGATGAAGGCCGTAATTTGCTGCTCTTCCAGTTATTGCTGCAGCAAGGGCTGATATGCCACTTTCCCTGTTTGTCCTTGCGCCTAAAACAGAATTTGCATAAACAATTGCAGATGATTCAGCCCAGGCAATGTGATCGTTCAATTTTGGCTCAAACAAATAATATGGTGTGCATGTGAGCGATAAATGCGCACCCAACGATTTAAAAATATCAAGAATCTCCATTTGCCCTTTGATAAATTCATTATTGTTGGTAAAAAATTCTATATAATCTTGGTCAAAGCCAATGGGATTCAGGTATGATGGTACCTTTATTTTTGAATCTTTGAATTTTTTTAATAAATCTATGCCATATTCACCAAGATTCTTATAGGATATCCCGGAAATCTGAACATTTTCAATTTTTACAGTATTTTTTGCACCATAATATTCACCGAGTTTGAGTATAATCTCCATTGCCATTCTTGTACCTTCACCCAAATCACCGTTGAGCATAATTTCTTCTTCCCTTGAAATATCCATTTTCTTTACCCCAGTACCACCTTCTTTTCAATTTCCTTTCCCTTTCTTAAAATATCAAAATTAATTTCTTCACCAATATGTGATGTCGCTATTATGTATTTCAATTCTTCAATGCCAAGGAGTTCCTTCCCGTTCAATTTTAAAATTATATCGTTTTTCATTATGCCCGCTTTGTCTGCTGGACCATCTGGAATAACACTTGTTACCCATATACCATGATCCATAGGAAGTTTATAATAATCTGCTATAGTTTGATTTATTGTTAAACCATTTATCCCGAGCGAGGGTTTAACGATCTTCCCATATTTCTGTATTGAGGATAAAAGTATTTTTATGTTATTAACAGGAATTGCAAATCCTATGCCCTGCGCTTGCTGAATCATTGCTGAAGTAAGACCAATGATTTCACCGCTCATATTTACAAGTGGTCCTCCACTGTTACCAGGATTTATTGCAGCATCTGTTTGAATGAGATTTTCATAAATAAGGTCATTGGTTCTCACAGATCTGCCTGTTGCACTTACTATACCTAATGTCACAGTGGGCGATCCAAAAACACCCAGTGGATTGCCAATGGCTAGAACCATTTCGCCAACCCTTATTCTGTCTGAATCACCTAACTTCAGGGGTTTAATATTTAAATCTTTAACAGAAATGAAGGCAATGTCAAGAGTTTTATCAGTATCCATGATCTTTCCCTCAAGATTTTTCCCATCCATTGTTGATATAAAAACAACCTGTGAGCCCTGTACAACATGAAAGTTGGTAACTATTGTATCCTCACATATAACGAAACCTGAACCTGAACCCCTCAGCTCTTCAAGATCCATGTACCTGTCAACAATCGTTTTTTCAACTGTAATATTTACCACACCCTTTATAACATCATCAACAACATCTTCAGGGTTCATGAGATTTGAAATACATTCCTATTATTAACAATTTTCTAAGTTAAAATTTTATAATTGTTTCAATTAATGATCATTTATGTGGAAAACAAAAACATTGAAGCTTTATATGGATGATTCTTATATTAAGGAATTTGATGCATCTGTTACAGAATATGTCAACAATGAAATTGTTCTTGATAAAACTGCATTTTATCCTGAAGGTGGTGGTCAACCATCTGACAGAGGTAAAATCTTTGCTGGAGAAGAATACAATGTTTTAAATGTTTACAAGGATGGGGATGCAGTAATTCATGTTCTAGATAGAAATTATAACGGCAGGAGCAATGTAAAGGGTGTAATAGATTGGGACTTAAGATATGCACATATGAGGCATCATACTGCAATCCATATATTAAGCGGTATATTGTTCAAGGATTATGGAGCAAGGATCACAGGCTCACAAATTTATCCAGATAAAGCAAGAATGGACATAAATTATGATCTCAAAAAAGAAGATTTGCCAGTAATTGAGAATAAAGCAAATGACATAATCCATGCTGATCTGGAGGTCAGAATTTTATATATAAATAAAAAGGATCTGGAGAAAGATCAAGTAAGGGTGAGAGGAGACCTTCTACCTGATGTTGAAATAATCAGAATTATAGACATTTCAGGTTTTGATAGCCAAGCAGATGGTGGGACACATGTGAGAAGGACCTCAGAATTGAAGGGATTGAAAATTACAAAGTATGAAAACAAGGGCAAAATGAACAAAAGGATCTATTTGAATCTATTGTGAAAGAATCCTTTTTTTTCTGGCTCGTTATCAAGTTCCATTAAAAGTTCTCTTTGCCTTTGTGTTAGATTTTTTGGAATTATTACATTAATCCTAATAAGTAAATCACCAAACCCCCTTGCATTCAATCGTGGCATTCCTTTGCCCTTAAGACGTATGATATCCCCAGGCTGTGTTCCAGGTGGTATCTTTATGTTCAATTTTTCTCCTGATATGTGATCAAGTGTTATTTCAGTTCCGAGTGCAGCCTTTGTGAAAGGTATGTTAAAATCAACGTAAAGATCATCACCATCCCTTTTGAAAACAGGATCAGGTTTGATTCTTAATGTGATGATCAGATCACCGTTTCCAGCTTTTGATCCAGTACCTTTCCCCTTCACTCTGAGATTGAGACCGTTATCTGCTCCCCTCGGTATTTTTACCTCTAGATTTTCCCTAACCGTTATTTTACCTTTGCCTTTGCACCTGGGGCATTTTTCATCTATTAGATATCCTCTTCCATTACAGGCAGGACAGGGCTGAACGCTCACATACTGCATAAAACCCATAGATCTGACATTTCTTACCTGCCCAGTACCCTTGCAGGTAGGGCATTTTCTTGTTTTTCCATCCTTTGCACCCGTGCCATTACAATCAGGGCAGGTAGTTTCCCTTTCGTATGAGACAGTTTTTGATGTTCCTTCATATGCATCCTTTAGATCAATATCTAAAATTATTCTGATATTCTCTCCTGTTTCTTCTTCAAATATTGAGCCAAATCCCATATTTCTAAAAAATTGATTGAAAAGGTCCTGAAGATCATCGAAGTGGGTGAAATTACTCCAGTCAAATCCCTGTGGTCCGAATTTGACACCCTCTGCACCATATTGGTCATAAACGCGTCTTTTTTCATCATCCATTAAAACTTCATAGGCCTCGCTTATCTCTTTGAATTTTTCTTCATACTCTTTTCTATTTTCAGGATGCAAATCAGGGTGATATTTTTTAGCCAATTCCCTGTATGCCTTCTTTATTTCATCCTTTGATGCATTCTTGCTAACGCCTAGAATCGAGTAATAATCTTTTTCATCCGACATTACTGCTGACCTTTATCCTTGTATTCTGCATCAACTGATTCCTGAGACTCGCTCTTTTGCTGATTTACGTTTTTATACATAGATGCCCCAAGGTTCTGTATCTCCTTTTCAACATCTTTAATTTTCTCTTTTACATTTTCTATATCCTTAGAACTTATTGCATTTTTTAAATCATTTATTTTTTCCTGTGCTTTTTTTACATCATCGGGGTTCAATTTCTCTCTATAATCGTTTATGAATTTCTCAGAGGTATAAACTATGGATTCTGCATTATTAAGTGTTTCAATCTCTTCTTTCTTCTTTCTATCCTGTTCAGCAAACTGTTCCGCTTCTTTTTTCATTTTTTCAATCTGTTCCTTTGATAATTTCGTTGATGAAGTGATTGTAATGCTGTTCTGTTTTCCCGTGCCAAGATCCTTTGCTGTTACGTTTAAAATGCCATTTGCATCAATATCAAAGGTGACTTCAATCTGCGGCACTCCTCTTGGTGCAGGTGGAATTCCTTCTAAATTAAACATGCCAAGAGAAACATTATCCTTTGCCATTGGCCTTTCCCCCTGAACTATGTGTATTGTTACAACTGTTTGAAAATCACTTGCGGTTGTAAATATCTGTGATTTCCGGGTTGGTATTGTTGTATTTGCAGGTATGATGGGGGTTGCAACACCTCCAAGTGTTTCAACGCTCAATGTTAATGGTGTAACATCAAGAAGAACTATGTCCTTTATTTCGCCAGCTAAGACAGCACCTTGAATCGCCGCCCCAATTGCAACGCATTCCATAGGATCAACACCCCTTTCTATCTTTTTACCAAAGAAATTTTCAACATACTTCTGAACAATGGGCATTCTCGTTGGACCACCAACAAGAATGATTTTATCAATATCATTCTTGGAAAGTTTAGCTGCTTCAAGTGCCTTGTCTATTGATTCACCAGTTCTTTCTACAAGGGGTGATACAAGTTCCTCAAGTTTTGCCCTTGTTATACTCATAATCAAATGCTTTGGTCCCTCATTAGTTGATGTTATATAGGGTAGATTTATTTCTGTCTGAAGGGATGTGGATAATTCTATCTTTGCCTTTTCTGCTGCATCCTTTAACCTTATATATGCATTCTTGTCCTTTCTTAGATCAATGCCTTCCTTTTTCATAAATTCACTTGCGATATAATCAACAAGCGCATTATCCATGTCTGTGCCACCAAGTTGCGTGTCCCCTGAAGTTGATAAAACTTGAAAAACGCCACCCCCAAATTCCATTATGGTGACATCAAGTGTTCCACCACCAAAATCATAAACAAGTATTTTCTGCTCTTTATCAAGTTTATCAAGACCATATGCAAGTGATGCTGCAGTAGGTTCATTAATAATTCTTACCACATCAAGACCAGCAATTGTACCAGCATCCTTGGTTGCCTGCCTTTGATTATCGTTGAAATATGCAGGAACTGTAATCACTGCTTTTGTTATTTTTTCACCTAAAAATGCCTCAGCATCTTTTTTTATTTTTTGGAGTATAAATGCAGAAATTTGCTGAGGCGTATATTCTTTACCGTAAATTTTGTATTTGTAATCGGTACCCATCTTTCTTTTAGCCGCATATACCGTTCCCTCTGGGTTCAGCAATGCTTGTCTCCTTGCTGGTTCTCCTACAAGGAGATCTCCCTCCTTCGTGAATGCTACGTAGCTTGGAAATGCCTTACCACCAAGTGTATTACCTTCTGCACTGGGTATGACAACAGGCTTTCCTGAAATTACCACTGCAGCAGCAGAGTTGCTCGTACCTAGATCAATTCCAATTATTTTTTCCATACATATTCACCTCTTTTTAAGCACTTTTACCTTTGAAGGTTTAATCACCACACCATTTAGTTTGTAACCTTTTTTAAATTCTTCTACGATAAGACCATCATCATTATTAATTGTTTCTTCAATCATAACAGCCTCATGTAAATAAGGATCAAATTTTTTTCCAACGGACTCGATCCTTTCAAGACCATTTTTTTCTAATGTTTTAAAAAAATGATCATATACTAAAAACAGAGAATCATAAATGTTTTTATCTTTTATATTTTTAAGGGCAAGCTCTAAATTTTCAAGGTCTTCTATAAGATCCTTGATTATTTGTTCACTTGCCATCTTAATTATATTTTGTTTTTCTTTCTCCATATTCTTCTGATAGTTTTCAAAATCTGCTTGCATTCTTAATATTCTTTCCCAGTAGGATTTTGATTTTTCCACCTCTTCCTTGAGATTTTTTTCTAGTTCTTCACATTTTTTCTTTTCCTGTTCAAGCATTTCTGCAAGTTCTTTTTTTGTGATATTACTCTTTGGCATTATTTATTCACCTTTTTTGCGGTATTTTATCTCTTCTATATAAGTATTTCTGAATACTATTATTAATGTGATTTCAAAAATATAGGTATGATCTCTTTTATATCAGAAGAAATTGAAAATTTTAGGTCCCGTATTAGAAAATTCTGTGAAACGAGCTTGGAAAAGAATGCACAGAGGTGGGATCAAAACGAAGAATTTCCAATGGAATCTTTAAAAGCACTGGCTGAAGAAGGAATACTTTCTATTGGCATACCTGAGGAATATGGGGGTACTGATCCGAGCAAATTGAAAGAAATTATCGCAACAGAGGAAATAGCACGTGTAGATCCAAATACTGCCATACAGATGGAAATCAAAAGCCTTTATGAAAATACAGTTCTACTTTTTGGAAGTGAAGAACAAAAAAATACGCTGAAAGAAATAGTTAAAGCAAAAAAGATACCTGCATTTGCATTCACAGAACCAAGCGGGGGCACTGACATAACAGGCATAAAAAGTATAGCAAAAAAAGAAAAAGACAAATATTTGATATCCGGATCAAAGAATTTTATTTCAAATGCTCTAGTTGCTGATTATTTCATTTTATTTGCAAAAACGGCTGAAAATTTTAAGGAAAAGGGATTTTCAGCCTTTCTCATAAGGAAGGGAATTGAAAATTTTAAGACTGGAAAAAAGATTCATCAAACAGGAATAAGAGGATCTGCAATATCTTCTCTTCATTATGAAAATTCACCCGTTGATGAAAAGGATATTATAGGAAGAGAAGGACAGGGAATAAAAATATTTTTAACAGTACTGGAAAGATCAAGGCTAGTTTTATCTGCTGGTTCCCTTGGCTCATTGCAAAGAATATACGAAGAATCTGTCAAGTTTTCTAATAATAGGAAAAGTGCTGGATCACCAATCATAAATTACCAGTTTATTCAGTATTATCTTACCGAAATGTTGAAAGATCTTGAGGCAGCCAGGCTTTTATTATACAACGCAGCTATGCTTCTAGAAAGAGGAATGCCCATCGGGTTGGAAAGTACTGTCGCTAAACTTTATACAACTGAAGCTCTTGTTAAAAATTCAAACAATGCGGTACAACTCATGGGTGGATATGGATATACACAAGGCACAGTTATAGAAAGGTTAGCAAGAGATGCACATGCTGCGACATTTGGCCTTGGTTCTTCTGAGGCAATGAGGATACTTCTTACAAGATACATGAAAAAATAATAATAGGAGAATTATAATGCTTATTCATGAAATTAAAAATAGTAGTTCTAAACGATGATCTTGCTCCCAAAGGAACACTTCATCTTGCGCAGCATGGTGTATCCTATTATATAGAATTACAAAATGGAAGCACATTTGAGCGTATACTTTTTGATACAGGTTCAAGTTATTTGCCCATTAAACACAATGCAAAAATTTCTAATATTGATCTTAAAAACATTGAATCTATTGTTATTTCACACTGCCATTATGACCATACAGGTGGCCTTTATGATATATTAAATGAGTTTGACAAAAATGTCTTTGCCCATCCATCCATATTTAGAGAGAACTTTTATTTGCCATACAGGTACATTGGAGTGCCAAAGGATCATAAGGCAGATCTTATGAACAGAAAGAATTTTATTTTTATTAGGGAACATATGAAAATATCAGAGAATATTACAATGACAGGTGAAATTCCGAGAGAAAACAGGTTTGAAATTCCTGAAAATATGTTTTTTTTGGAAAACGGCCAGATCCTACCAGATATGATGAAGGATGATAATTCAATTTACATAGATCTAGGTGATTCAATTTTTTTGATTTCAGGTTGTTCACATGCCGGAATAGTGAATATAAAGAATTATGTTGAAAAAATATCAGGTAAGGAAGTTAAATATATTCTGGGTGGATTGCATCTTTTAAATGCAGGCAAAGAAAGAATAAATTTCACAATAGAAAATCTTGAAGGAATAACAATGTTTCTTGGCCATTGCACAGGTGATCTAGCTTTGGAGAAATTAAAGAATAAATTTGGGGATAAGGTTAAAAGGATCTACAGTGGCTTCGAGGTGGAACTTTAATGGTTTTCAGAACTCCAGTCATTGGAAAAAATGGGATGGTTGTTACAGCTCATCCTCTTTCAACCGCGTCCGCTTTAAATATTCTTAGAAAAGGTGGCAATGCTGTTGATGCAGCTCTAGCAGCAAGTTCAGTTTTATCTGTGGTCCTGCCAAGCCAAAATGGCATAGGAGGAGATTTTTTTGCCCTTTATTATAATGGTAAGGAAGTAAAAGCTTTAAACGCAAGTGGTTATGCTGGATCAGACCTTAAAAATTTAATGGACCTTAAAAAGATGCCCCTAGTAGGGCCATTGACAATAACTGTTCCAGGCATAACATATGGATGGTATAGCCTTTCAAAGTACGCTACATTTGAATTAAAAAACATTTTTTCGGATGCTATAAAATACGCGAATGATGGTTTTCCACTATCGCTTCATCTTGTGGAACAAATAAATTCAAACAGTGAAAAAATTTCTGAAAATAAATTTTTGAAAAATAAATTTAAAGATCCTTACCTTGGTAAAATAATAAAAAATAAGGAGCTTGCAAAAACTATTGAAACAATTGCTGAAGATCCATTAAGTCTTTACAAAGGTTATCTTTCAGATATTATTGGTAGATTTTTAGAAGACATTAAATCTACAGTTACAGTTGAAGATTTGAATAACTATGAGGCTTTCTTTGATGAACCTCTTTGGACAGAGTACAGGGACTACAGGATATATGAAACACCGCCGAATTCACAGGGTGCTACAGCTCTGCTTATGCTAAAGGAGCTTAAAGATTATGACTTTACAAAAATGAAAGAATCGGAAATAATAGAAAAAATAGTAAAAGCAAAAATAGAATCCTTTTCAATAAGGGATAAATATATAACAGATAGAAAATTCCTAAGCGATGAATTTTTCAACATATTGAAAAATTTTAAAGGAGGTGATGGGGATACGGTGTATTTCAATGTGGTTGATGGTGAAGGAAATGCTCTTTCCTGCATACAAAGTATATACCATTCGTTCGGTTCCGGAATTGCAGATCCTCAAACTGGTATAATCTTTCAGAACAGGGGCTCTTATTTCTCACTCGATAAAAACAATGTTAATAGAATAGAGTCGAGGAAAAGGACATTGCATACATTAATGGCAGGGATGGCATTTTCAGAAGATGATATGATAGTGTTTGGTGCTGCTGGAGCTGAGGGGCAGCCCCAAACACATGTTCAATTATTAATTAACATAATTGATAGAAAAATGAATGTGCAGGAATCAGTGGAATATCCTAGATTTATTCATGGTAGGTATATTTCTGATGATGATAATTCAATCAAGCTTGAAAGAAGGTTCAGTGAAAAGACAATTGAAGAATTATTATCAAAAGGATATAAGATAAAAATAGTTGATGGTCTGGATGATGCCATGGGCGATGCAAATGTAATTCTAAAAAGAAATTCTTTAATGGGTGGTGCAGACCCTAGGAGGGATAGCACTGGTCTTGGATACTAGATAAAACTAAATATAAAGTTTTGAATTTCTCTTTAGTGAAAAATTTTAAATTAATAACAAGCAGAACACCTTTAAGAATAACCCTTGCAGGTGGAGGGACAGACATACCTGCATATTATAGGAAATACGGGCCAGGGGCAGTAGTATCAGCGACAATAAACAAGTACATATACGTGACAGTAGCGAAGAACTTTTACAAAGATGAGATAAGGGTAAGTTATTCAAAGACGGAGAATGCTATAAAAGATGTAGAGAAGATAGAGCACCCGACTGTAAGGGAGGCATTAAAGTTATTAGACATAAAGTCAGGTATACAGGTAGTGAGTATAACGGAGATACCATCTAGGGGTACGGGATTAGGGTCTAGCAGTACATTTCTAGTAGGTTTATTGAATGCATTGCATGCCTGGAGGGGAGAAGCGGTGAGTGCTAAGCAGTTAGCGGAGGAAGCGGTGAAGATAGAGAGGGAGATACTTAAAGAGCCAGGAGGGAAGCAGGATCAGTACATGGCAGCATACGGAGGCATACAGTTAATGGAATTCTTTCCGGATGAAAATGTAATTTTAAAAGGGGTGGATTTAAAAAATTGCAATGAACAATCATTAAAAAATAACTTTATGATGTTTTTTACAGGTATAGAAAGGGCTGGTACTCAGATACATAGTGTTCAAAGGAATTTTGTAGATATAAAATTACAAGATTATAACAGGGTGAGAGATTATGCTTATAAAGTATTTGAACTTTTGAATGAATGCAAGTTTGATGAAATAGGAAAAGTAATGCATGAAAACTGGATATTAAAAAGGACATTTAGCCCTGGCATAACAAACGATCTTATAGATAATTTATATGAAAGAGCACTTAAATCTGGTGCCTCAGGTGGAAAATTACAGGGGGCTGGTGGGGGTGGTTTTTTCCTTATTTACGTATATCCTAAAAATAAGAAAATGTTGAGAAATGCGCTTAAGGAATTTCAGGAAATCAAATTTGATTTTGACCATACTGGTTCCAAAATCATCTACAAGGAAAAAGAATGAAAAAGTATTATTAAAAAGAAAAATATGTATATATAATAAGGTGTTAAAATGGTTAAAGGTGTAATATTTGCTGGTGGTTTCGGAAAAAGGTTGAGACCTATCACTGATAGTATTCCTAAAACCCTAATAGAAATAAAAAGAAATTATACAATACTTGATAAACAGCTTTTGGACTTTAAATATTCCGATATAAAGGAAATATTTTTGCTTGTTGGTTATAAACATTCTTTGATAAAAAAAAGATATGGTAGTGAGTGGAACGGTTTGAAAATAAATTACCTCGTGGAAAAAAAGCCAATGGGTACCTTATGGGCATTGAGGAACTTATCCAAGTTTGTCTCTGATGATCTAATTGTTAAAAATGGTGATACAGTTTCTGATTTTAATATTAGGGAAATGGAAAAAAAATCTATTTCTTCACCTTTTAAAATTGTTATTGCAGTAACAAGAATGAAAAGTCCATACGCTATTATTGAAACAGAAAATGATAGAATTAAAAATTTTGTAGAAAAACCTGTTCTGGACATAAAAATAAATGCTGGTCTATATTATATAAAAAAGGAATCACTTCTTTACTTAAATGAAAGTTATAGCGGTAAGGAAATAGAAAAGACTTTTTTCCCAAGAATGGTAAATTTAGGTCTGGCAGGTGCATATTTTGAAGATGTTAAATGGTTCCCTGTTGACAATTTTAAGGATCTTGAAGAACTGAGAAAGGAATATGTTGGAAGAAGAGATACTGAATTTGGATATGTAAAAAATAGCAAAGAATATTATGTGAAAAAAGGCTATGTCGCCCGTTTTGTTACAAAAGGGACTTTTATACTTTTAAATGGAAGGGGGATTCTTAAAAACATTGGTCCAGTAGGTAGGGGTGATAAGATAGTTATTGATAAAAAAACAGAATACAAGGCTGAGGAAAATTCATTGATTCTTATTGAAAAATGATTATCTTTTTATAATTTCATATTTTATCCCAAACCTTCTTGCCATTTCACCATCAACATCATCCCTGTCTCCGATAACTATAGATTTATCAACATCTATGTTATAATCTTTAACTGCCCTTTCTATAAGACCAGTGTTAGGTTTCCTGCAAGGACAATTATCTTCAGGTTTATGGGGACAAAAATATGTGTCCGTTATATGAATTCCTCTGCGTTCAAGTTCCATAACCAAATGATTGTGAAAATACCAGAACTCATCAATCGTAAAATAACCCCTCCCTATACCAGACTGGTTTGTTAGAATAATTATCAAATACCCATTTTCTTGGTATTTTCTCATAATATTAACAGCATCCTCGTATATGTAAAGTTCTTCAATCCTGTGACAGTAAGGACAATCCCTATTGATTGTTCCATCCCTGTCAATGAAAAGTGCCTTGTTTTTCATCAAATTTTCAAAATATTATGTGTTTATAAATTTTCCCCTGAAAAATTTATTATGCCATATTGTTATCTTTAATTATGGAAATCAAAGACATTCAGGATTATTTAAATGAAGGGGCAAGAATAAGGCTTTCAATTAATGCAGAAAAGTTAAAGCGCATAGGTGATATTGTTGCAAATAGTTTAAAATCGGGTAAAAAAATAATATTAATGGGAAATGGTGGAAGTGCTGCAGATGCTCAGCATATTGCCGCCGAATTTATTGGAAGATTTGAAAAAGAAAGAAAGCCTTTACCTGCTTTAGTTTTACATGGAAACACATCAACCATAACAGCAATAGGAAATGATTATGGTTTCGAAAAAATTTTTGAAAGACAAATAGAAGCATTTGCGAATCCAGGTGATATTATTATAGCATTAAGTACCAGCGGCAATTCAGTGAATGTAATTAATGGTATAAAAAAAGCAATGGAAATTGGTTGTATTATCATAGGCATCACTGGTAGATCTGGTGGCAAAATGTCATCATTAATTGATGATGATTATTTAATTAGGATCGACAGCAATAGAACACCTTTTATTCAGGAAGCAACAATAACTATAGGCCATATAATTTCAAAAATTGTTGAGGATAAATTGTTCTGAAATTAACTTTTTTAAAAAAATATATATTTCAGTTTTCAATTGTATTATTAGGTTAATATGACAAATGAATTTAGGTTGGTTACTACAAAAACACCTTTAAGAATAACGTTCACGGGTGGAGGGACAGACATACCTGCATATTATAGGAAATACGGGCCAGGGGCAGTAGTATCAGCGACAATAAACAAATACATATACGTGACAGTAGCGAAGAACTTTTACAAAGATGAGATAAGGGTAAGTTATTCAAAGACGGAGAATGCTATAAAAGATGTAGAGAAGATAGAGCACCCGACTGTAAGGGAGGCATTAAAGTTATTAGACATAAAGTCAGGTATACAGGTAGTGAGTATAACGGAGATACCATCTAGGGGTACGGGATTAGGGTCTAGCAGTACATTTCTAGTAGGTTTATTGAATGCATTGCATGCCTGGAGGGGAGAAGCGGTGAGTGCTAAGCAGTTAGCGGAGGAAGCGGTGAAGATAGAGAGGGAGATACTTAAAGAGCCAGGAGGGAAGCAGGATCAGTACATGGCAGCATACGGAGGCATACAGTTAATGGAATTCTTTCCGGATGAAAATGTTTCATTAAAGCAGACTTTGTTAAGTTTAGATGCAAGGAAAAATTTGAATGACCATTTGATTATGTTTTATACAGGTAGGGAGAGGGATTCAAAAAAGATCCATGAGGAACAAATGGATATGGTAGATGAAAAAGTTGAAAATTATAACAAAATGAGAGATCTTGCATACATTACATATGAAACACTTTCAAAGGGTAAATGGGAAGATCTTGGAGCATTACTTGAAAGGAACTGGGAATTAAAAAAGGAATTAAGCAACAATATAACTGATACAGACATTGACAGGTGGTATGAAAAAGCAAAAAAGGCTGGCGCAGTTGGAGGTAAATTAATGGGTGCTGGAGGTGGAGGTTTCTTGTTGTTCTTTGTAGATCCCCAAAAACGCCAAAATCTTAAAAAAGAATTGAATGAGCTGAATGAAGAGCCATTCAACTTTGAACCATTCGGATCGAGGATCCTCTATATGGAGGGTTCAATCTGATTTCTTCTTTTTGTAATTTTCTTCAATGATCTTAAGAAGTTCGATTATCTCCCAATTGTTTTTTGCCATTTCTTTTATCTCAACATCATATTTTGAAACATCATAATTTTCTGGTATTTTATTGAGATAATTTTTTAGATCGTTTGTTATGCTTAATTTCCCTTTCATTATTTTATAAGTCAAATATAACGATTGAAATCCATTATCATAATCTTTTATGGCTAAGAAGTCTGCATGCATCTTTTTTAGTATAAATGCAACATCAGGAAGCTCATTGTCCAGAAAACTCTCATTTTTTATGGATTCCAATGCATTTGACAATAGTTTTTGTGCTTCCATATGATTTCCTTTGTCTATTTGTTTTCTAGCATTCCTTTCTATTTCGGATATAATGTCTATGGGGCTTATCATTTGAATCTCCTATTTAGATTTATAATTTATTTTTATCCATTATTAAAGAATTTATAAATAATTTTTTCGGCTTCTAATGGAGATTCTCTGTGAATAGCATGACCCGTTTTTAATTTAAATATACTGCAGTTTCTGAAAATTTTTTTCAAAGCATTGTTCATTCTTTCACCGAAAAGGTTATCGTATTCACCATATATAATTATGCAATTGACACTTGATTTTTTATCTATAATATTGAAGGTCATTATTTCATTAACAATCTTAGAAAGCCTTTCTGGATAAAGTGGATGATTTTTTTCATATTCCATTATCTCTTCTTTATGTGTTTCATAAAATTCCTTTGAAAATAATGATTTTGCTGCCCCCTCCTCAGAACTGAACCAATCAAAAACAATCCTTATTGATTGTTCATCTATGTTAGTTGCGGGGGATATAAATGCTGCCTTTGCTATGTGTTCTTGAAAATTTATTGCTATTGTTTCTGCAACCAAAGATCCAAGGCTAATACCTACAACATAGAATTTTTTGAAACCAAGATATTCCATGAGCGATACAAGTGATTTGGCAAGATCAATGAAGCTTATCTCGAAATCATCGCTTTTACCATGACATGGTAGATCCACATAAATTTTAGTATAATTTTTAAGGTTATTTGACAAAGGGTACATTGAATCCAGGGATCCACCAAGACCATGAAGGAATAGTACTCCTGGACCTTCCCCCTTTTTCTCATAATAGATATTACCGTACCCAGTGTTATAGTACATTATTCCTCCTCTGATAATTTTTCTTTGAACTTATACAATTCATCCAACTCCATGTTAGTTGTGTCCACAAGAAACAATGAAAAAATAGCTGCAATGAACATTATCACTCCAAATATTACGAATATGTTTAAACTCGAAGGACCTATAGTAGATCCTAGTATGATTACTCCTGCAAGCGCACCTATTTTTCCCATCATGGATGCAAAACCATATGCACTAGCCCTGAATTCTGTTTTTGAAAGTTCTGCGGGAAACATGCCAACAGTAGTACCAGGAAATCCATTAAAAAATTCAAGAATCACAAGAAACATTACGAGACTTAGAAGTGAGTTATATGCTATTGGTATCGTGACTAAAAATATGCCCAGGCCTACAAAACCAAGTATTTGAAGTATTTTTCTTCCAGTTTGATCGACAATGAACATTACGAGAAGGCTTGAACCTAGCAGAACAATAAGGAATATTGAAGAAAAAAGTGCATTTTCAAAATTTGGAACATTTGGTCCATAAATCATTTTAAGTATAGTTGGTGTGAAAAGGCTAATACCATATATAACCATATCATAAAGGAACCATATAACTGCTGTAAGGATTGTAAATTTACCACCAAGACCTGTAAACATATCCTTTATAATCTTTGTTCCTACAACCTTTCCTTTTACATTTTCCCATCTGTAGGATTCTGGCATTGAAAGCCTCATGTAAAGTACTATAGCTGCAGGTATCAGGCCTATGCCAATCATGAATCTCCAACCCCAATCAGCAGGAAGATTAATTGCGAAGAATAGTAATGCCACAAGTATGCTTGATACAGATCCAAGAACAAAGGCAACATTTGAAAATGACAGATACTTACCCCTTACATCTTTAGGGGCTATTTCTGCTATATAGGAATTTGAAACAGGATAATCGGCACCCACAGCAATACCCATGAGAATTCTTGAAATTACAATAACCAAAAAATTTGAAGTAAGAACTGATATCAGGCCAAATAAAAGAAAGAATGCCAAATTATAAATGTAAATCCTTCTTCTACCAAACAGGTCTGCTAAATATCCAACAAATATTGTGCCAATTATTGTACCTAGGATTACAGCGCCAATAACTAATGATTCCTGAAATGTAGTAAGGTGCAGATCAGGAACCATTAATAGAACAGCAAGGGCAATTATACTTAATTGATATCCATCAAGATACACACCTGCAGCGGCCATAAAAAGCAATCTTACTGGCGATATCTTTTTAGCATTTATATTAGTCTCTGACATAATATAACACCTATAATAGAAGCTTATCTAAAAAGGGGTTTATAAAGATTACTATTTTATTTATAATTTTAAATAATTTCAATTCATTATATAATCAAAGGTAATGCAAATAGAGTTCAATAGAAATTCTCAGAAAAATATTTAAACATTGAAAACTCATAAGATTATTTTAATGAAAAAGAAAAGTAAATATATTGTAGTGGCAGTGATAGTGGTGGTAATTATTGTAGCAGCTTTTAGCATTGTTTTTACAATACCTAAAAAAACTGTTACTGCAATACCCTCGATATCAATAAAGGTATCATCAAGTACGTCTTATGCATCGGTTATGCAACAGATATCTTTTACTGCATATATTGGAAAAAAATGATTTTATTATTTATTTTTATTGTTATATAATATTATCTCAAAATTCAGAATAACATAATAAAAAATGTTCAAAAATGTACCAAAATTTTTAAATAATAATCTA
>OGCG01000033.1_pt1 | contig 92380 bp, 99 predicted proteins | sample 1570061 | NCBI WGS metagenome assembly OGCG01 (sample SAMN06268698, study PRJEB24515) | hot springs metagenome | isolation source: Joseph's Coat, Yellowstone National Park, Washington, USA | place: USA:Joseph's Coat, Yellowstone National Park, Washington, USA
CGGGAACCCAGCGGCTCTTTTCAAGTGCTCCCGGCGCATAAACCTGAGAGGACCTGTATAAGTGCAAGTTTTGAGCTAATATGTTCGACTTGAAGGGCTCCTTTGGTCCTACCGCCCTCTGTACTGCTTTCTGGGTGTGAGGGTCGAGGTTTTTTGTGGTGGGGTAAAAAACTATGGGAGTTACGCTTCGAGTTCAGTGGATGGAGATCTATAAAAGCGAGGGCTGGGGTTTCAATGAAACCCCAGCTCAACGGTCCAGCTCTACTTGCCGCTCGAGGAACCCGAAGTGGAGCTAGAAGAACCTGAAGAGGTGGTGCCCTTGGAGCTCGGAGTGCTCTTGGGAGCGGGCTTTGACGGCGTCTTCTGGCTGCTGGGTGCGGAAGTCTTGGGAGCCAGCTGAGCGAGGACCTGGCTGAGCAGATTTTGAATTTTGGCCTTTGCTCGCAAGCTGGCAACCCACTGTTGACCAACTTGCAGCTGAGCTTGCTGCAGGGCCTGCGTGGCCGCTTGAGCTTCAACTTGGCTGAAGCTTTGGACCCGGCTTGGGGTCAGGTGCTGTACGAGAGCGACCTCATAGGTCCCATCGCTCATCTTGACGGGAGCGGTGAGCGCGCCAAGAGGGGTTGAGCTCAGGTGGGCATCGAAGACCGCTGTATTCAGGCTCGTGGGAAGTCCCCCTGCATCAACCGTCCCGTAGTTCGTAAGGGTTCCCTTGTAAGTCTTGGCGAGCTTATTGAGCGCTCCTCCCTTTGAGGCAGCCTTGAGGAAGGCTTGGGCCTCTGCGAGGGTCTTGAAGCTGATCCCAGTCACCTGGGCTTGGGCGGGAAGCGTGAACTGTTGGAGGTGGCTCAGGTAATACTGGCGGACCTGAGCAGGAGTGGCCTGAACATTGCGCGCTGCCCAGGCCTCGGCTTCTGCGACTTGCTGAGCCTTGGTGCCCACGAGGGCAAGGCCGAGGCGGTGAGCTTCCTGAAGGACCACGTCCTGGTCGATCAGCGAGTCGAGGACCTGTGGGACAAAGAGGTCTTGCACGAAGGCTCCCAAACCCCGCTGGATCAGGGTTGCGATCTGAGGCTGGCCAAAGGTATTGCGGGCCACCGCGGCAAGGGTGATGGGAGTGCCGTTCACCTGGGCGACGACGGGATTGACCAGATGAAGGATCGACCCCTTAGGGAAGGTGACCTTAGCTGTATGCCTGATCTCGGCCAGATAGTTCTCCAAGGCCTCTTGCCCAGCAAGCGGCTGAACATCGGCCTCGACCTGGCTCTTGACCTGATCGAACGGAGGGGTTGTGGGGGGCAGATACCGCTCGACTTTGACGATATAGTACTGGCCTCCAGCAGCGATCGGGGGGGTGATTCCCCCTTTGGTCAGTGCGAAGACAGCTTTGGCCACTGGGGCGGGGAAGACGATAGCGGTCACTGGCTGAGGCGTGCTCTGCCCGGCCTTTGCCCCCAGAGCTCCTCCTTGAGCGGCACCCACCTTTGAGTAGCGCTGGGCGAGTTGGCTAAATCGAGCTCCATGGAGTAGCTGTTGGTAGAGGTTCTGCGCAAGGGAGGCTTGGTCGACAACGATCTCGCGAGCGAGAACCTGAGCTTGTCCTTGATAGTTGCTCTTGTGCAGCTCGTAGTAGAGCTCGAGCTGAGCGGTGGTCGGTTTGGCTTGCGCCTCGATTTGGCTGATTTTGCCTTGGATCTGGAGTTCGCTGCGCAGCAGCTGCCTCAACTCGAAATCGGTAAGGCCTTGCTGGTTGAGAAATTGATTGTATTGCTGGCTGGTGGTGATCCCTGCCTGCTGCTTCAAGGCGTTGAGTGCCTGGCTGATTTGGCTTCCTGAGACGCTGATGCCACGCGAGGCCTGAAGGAGTCCATAGTATTGGATGAGACTCTCGACAAAGTTGGTTTCTGCCATTGCTTTGAGCGCCCCTTGAGGATTGCTGCTTAGGATGGGGTCGCTCTGCTCAAATCTCAGGACGTCGAGTTCGCTGACAGGTTGCCCGTTGATCACAATTTGGGGTGGGCCTTGGACATTTTGCTGCTGCCCAATGGGTGTAAAGAGGAGTACGGCCCCAACCGCAAAGACTACGATCAGGATTCCAAAGATGATAGCGATAGCGCGTTTGCTGATTCCAAACACTTGACTGCCTCCCTTGATCGGTGCTACCCTTCGTATGCATGCGCCCGTAGCTCAGCTGGATAGAGCGTTGGCCTCCGGAGCCAAAGGCCAGAGGTTCGAATCCTCTCGGGCGCGCCACTGTACTCATTATTCCTTGGCATCTAAGGATCCGGTGAGTAAGGCTTTGGAATCGGTGGGTGAGGGGCTTTGGCGGCCGAGCCGGACGATTCCTCCTAGGATGAGGAGAGCCCCAAGATAACCTGTTGGTAAGAGCTGCTCCCCGAAAAGAAGATAGGCGGCCAGAGCTGCGACCAGAGGTTCGAGCGTGGCGACTAAAGAGGCGTGCGTCGCTTCGAGTCGGCGAAGCCCGGCGCTGTAGGCTAAGTACGCGAGATAGGTTGGTCCGCCGGCGATGAGGAGCACCAAAGCCCAGGCTGCGGGATGAGTCGGCCAGGAGGGGTGAAACGGAAGAAGGCCGAACGTTCCTGTGAGCAAGAGCAGGGTCATCACGGTTGAGGTGGGGTAGCGCTGGAAGAGCGGCTTACCGAGGAGGTAGTAAAGGGCATAGCTCACTCCGGCAGCGATGCCCCACAGGATCCCAAGGGGATGTGGGTGCGGTGCTCCGCGCCAGCTGATCAGGACGACCCCGCTTAGGACGAAGAGGAGCGAGAGGAGCTTCGTCTTTCCCATCGGCTCTTTGAGAAAGCGCCAGGCTAGGAGGGCAACCCAGGCGGGTGCGGTGTAGAGGAGAATAGCGGCGAGGGCGACGCCTGCTTCCCGAACAGCCATCTGGTAGGCTAAATAGAAAAACGTCACCCCCACTAGGCCGAAGGCAATGATAAGGGGGAGGTCCCTGGCTCTCATCCCTTTGCTCTTTTGCACCCAACTGTGCAGCCCAAAGAAGGTGCAGCCCAAAAGGGCTCGCCAAAAGGCCACGCTGAGCGGAGAGAGCCCCTGGCGAAAGGCAAGCTCGGAGAGGGGGCCTAAAAACCCCCAGAGACTTGCCGCTAGGGCAATGTATGCGTAGCCCAAGTAGCTGCGTCGCGGGCGGAGGATCCTCACCTGATATACTCTAAACTACAGGTAGAGCTATGCGGATGCGCAATTATGTCCTTCTCCTTATCGTCGTGCTCATCGGTGTATTTGCCGGAGTGAATTGGCCCACCTTTGAGCAGACGCAGGATCTCAACCTGATTGTCACCCATGTGACAGCGCCGTTCGGCATTCTCCTACTCATCATCATGGGTGTCCTCCTCATCATTTACTTTCTGTACACGGTTGGCTTGGAAACCTCAGCCCTCCTCGAGGTGCGCAAGTATGCCCGAGAGCTCTCCGCGCAGCGCAAACTGGTTGAGGACGCAGAGAGTTCGCGCTTCACAGAGCTTAAGCGTTTCTTGGAAAGCGAGCTCTCGAGCATGAAAAGCCAACACCAAGAGGTGCTGGATCGCTTAGAGCAGCGTGCTCAAGCCACTGAGGCAGTGCTCAAGGAAGAGCTTGAAAAGGTCGGGAACACCTTAGCCGCTTATATCGGCGAGTTGGAGGATCGCCTTACTAGAGGGAGTTCTCACGAGCCATGATCGATGCGGGACTGGAGCAAGCGTTCGCTAAGGTCAAGGCTCTACTCGAAGGCGACCTCGATCACCCGGGTCTAACCCTCTACGACCTTCAGCAGCTGGTGGGATATCCGGGCCGGGGTGATGGGCCGCTCACCTACACCCTCCCAGCAGATGGGGGCCTTGCTGGGGTGGCGACGGTCAGGCTCTTCTACTATCCCAAAGATCCAGAGGTCCAGCTCATCGTGGAGATTGAAGACCGCTCGCACCGGCGTCACCTCCGCCACTTTAAGTGGAACGGGATCTCCTGGGTAGCCCCTCGGGGCTTCAAGTCGGACCTTACCGCAACAAGGGAGGTAGGGGGAGGCGGGATTGAAGAGATTGGAGGGGACTTCTTCATGGGCTTCAGCAAGGAGGAGGCCCGTGAGCTCGCCGGGGCGATCCGTAGGGGAGAGGCCCAAGGGGCTAAATATCTCTTGTGCCCGCGAGACAATACGCGAATCTTCTATGCCCCTTCAGTCTCCGCCCTGGGGGTTCCCTGTCCTCGTTGCGGCAATCCCACGCTGCTCCTTAAGACGCTGGCTAGTGAGAACGGCGAAGATCGCCTCGAGATGCTCCTCAAAGAGCAACGAGCTGTTCGAGCGGCTCTGGAAGATCTCCTCTTATACCTTAAACGCAAACTGGGCCCCTAGCTCCGCTTCCAAGCAGAAGGCCAGCGCGCATCAATCGGGCAGGGGGTCGGCCAAAATCGTCTGGTGGGCCGTGCAGGACTCGAACCTGCAGCCATCCGATTATGAGTCGGGTGCTCTTACCATTGAGCTAACGGCCCCTTACGTACTATAACAATTTGATGCCTGGTCACGGTTCAAGACTGAGAACAATTGAGGTTGACACGCTCAAGGCCAGGTGAGTATCCTAACCCTCGCCCCCTGAGGGGGGAAGACGGTTATGTTTGAGTCGTTATCACGCCGGATTCGAGAAGCAGTCGATCGCCTTCGAGGTCGAGGGCGGATCAGTGAGGCGGACCTTCGCTCCACCTTGAGAGAGATCCGCATGGCCCTTCTCGAAGCCGACGTGAACTTTGAGGTTGCGAAAGACTTTATCGCCTCAGTTCAGGAAAAGGCCCTGGGCCGTCAGGTCTTAGAAAGCCTTACCCCAGCGGAGCAGATCCTCAGCTTGGTCTATGAGGAGCTGGTCGCTCTGCTAGGGGGGAGCCCGGTGAGCCCTACGCTGAGAGCCGAAGGCAATCTCTGGTTCTTGGTGGGGCTCCAGGGCTCAGGAAAAACGACCCAGGCAGCGAAGCTAGCTGCTTACTACCGTAGTCGGGGACGCCGCCCACTTCTTGTCGCCGCGGACACCCAGCGCCCAGCCGCCCGAGAGCAGCTTCGCCTGCTCGCCGAGCGGGTAGGGGTGCCGATCCTCGAGTTGGAGGATGGAGAACGCCCTCAGGTTACCCGTCGGCGCCTTCAGGAAGCTCTTCGACAGGACTACCGAGACTTGGTCCTCGTCGATACAGCTGGCCGCCTCCAAATCGATGAAGCTCTGATGGAGGAGTTAGCTGCCCTCAAGAAAGAGCTAGCTCCAACAGAAACCCTGTTGGTGATCGATGCCATGATGGGTCAGGAGGCCCTCTCGGTGGCCCGGGCGTTCGATGAGCGGGTTGGGGTGAGCGGTCTGATCTTGACCAAGCTCGATGGCGATGCGCGGGGAGGGGCGGCTCTTTCGGCTCGAGCGGTGACCGGAAAGCCCATCTACTTTGCGGGGGTCTCCGAGAAGATCGAAGGGTTAGAGCCTTTTTATCCGGATCGGTTAGCCCAGCGCATTCTGGGCATGGGGGATCTCCAAACCCTCATGGAGAGGGTGAAGGCGGCGGAGTTGGAAGCTCCCGAGCGGGCTCCTACCGAGTTCACATTGGAAGATCTCATCAATCAGATGCGCCAGCTCCGCAAGCTTGGGGGCTTTCAGGAGGTCTTGGGGATGCTTCCCGGCGCCTCACGCCTTCTTCCTCCAGGCGTTGAGCTGGATGAGCGGGCGATTGCTCGTCTCGAGGCGATCGTGCTTTCAATGACACCCGAAGAGCGGCGCAACCCCAAGATTCTCAACGCCTCGCGCCGTAAGCGAATCGCGCTGGGCTCGGGGACCAGCGTGCAGGAAGTCAATCGGCTGATCAAAAACTTCGACAGCGCGAAAGAGATGTTCAAAGCGCTCTCTCGCCAGCGCGGTCGGAGATGGCTTGGACGCTTAGGGAGGTAATCATATGGTCAAGATCCGTCTGTCACGTTTTGGTGCTAAGAAGCAGCCTCACTACCGCATCGTGGTCACCGATGGTCGCAATAAGCGAGATGGGGCCTACATCGAGCGCATCGGCTACTACGATCCTCGCCAGACGACCAAGGATTGGCTCAAGATCGATCTTGAGCGGGCCAATTACTGGATCAGTCAGGGGGCCCAGCCGACCGAAGTGGTGCGCCGCCTCATGAAGAAGGCTTCGGAACTGGCCTCTTGAAGCTTTAGGTTGAGGTGAGGATGAAGGATCTCGTGGAGTATGTCGTACGAGCTTTGGCTGAGCAGCCCCAAGCTGTGCGGGTCTATGAGCGCAGGGGTCCTGAGGGGATCGTCTATCAGATTGAGGCGGCTCCTGAGGACAAAGGGAAAATCATCGGCCGGCAGGGCCGGGTCATTGAGAGCCTAAGGACCGTGGTGCGCTCGTTTTCCCGCACCAAGGTCAACATCGAGGTGCGCTAAAGGGCGTGAAGCTCATCGAGCTCGGCGTATTAGGTAAGGTGCACGGCTTGGATGGGTGGCTCCGTTACTATGGGGAGCCGGTTCTGAGTTATTTGGAAAAAGTCTATCTTGAAGATCGTGGGGAGCGGCGGGTCATAGGGGTGCGCACCGCACCCGATTGGTTGGTTCACCTTGAGGGGGTTCGCAGCCGAGACGAGGCCCTTGAGCTGACCGGCCTGAGGTTGTTTGCGATGCCCGAATGGCTACCTCCTCCAGAACAGGGAAGCTACTACTACTTCCAGCTCAAAGGGCTTCCGGTCTACGTCAAGGATGAGCTTTTCGGGTGGGTTGTGGATCTAGAGTGGACGGGGGTACAAGACCTTCTCGTTGTCGAGCGCGAAGCCAAGCGCTATTGGGTTCCCCTCCAAGCCCCCTACGTTGAGGTGCGGCCTCAGGGTCTATGGATCGACCCTATTCCGGGCCTTCTCGATTAGGTGATCCTCGGAGCTTAGCGAGGAGATCAGGCCGCCTCTGTTGTGTGCGCTCGAGGGCCGCTTGAGCTCGCCAGGCAGCGATCTTACCGTGATCGCCGCTCAGCAGGATCTCTGGAACTCGAAGGCCACGGAACTCTGGGGGACGGGTGTACTGAGGATAGTCCAGAAGGCCGCTGCTAAAAGAGTCCTGAAGAGCGCTTTCTGGATCTCCCAGCACACCGGGGATCAGCCTGGCGGTGGCTTCCAAGATGGCAAGGCCAGCGAGCTCACCGCCCATGAGGACATAATCCCCCATCGAGATTTCGCGTGTGACGAAGGCTTCGACGCGGGCATCAAAACCCTCGTAACGCCCACACAGGAGGACGAGGTGTTCTTTATGCGCAAGCTCGGCGGCAAGCCCTTGATGGAACGGAGTTCCTGCAGGGCTCAGGAGGATCACCTCATCAGCAGGGAGCAAGGCCTCTAGAGCCCGGACGGTCACATCGACCCGGAGCACCATCCCGGCTCCTCCTCCATACGGGGTATCGTCGACGCTCCGGTGTCGGTCGGTGGCGAAGTCGCGCAGGTTATGGATGTCAACCTCAATCAAACCCTTCTCGATCGCTTTGCGCAGCAGGCTCTCTTGAGTCCAGGGCTCGATGAGGGAGGGAAAGAGGGTGAGAAAGCTGTAGCGCACCTACCCATTATGGTGGATTGCTCGCGTCATCCCCACCTGAGCGCTCTTGGCAACCTTGCGGATACGCTGAGGTGCCGCGGATGTACTTTGATTAAGGCTAGGCCCAGAGAGTGCTTTTGAAGGGAAGATCGAGGGCAATTCGCTGGATCTGGTTGACGCTTGACCTTGGGCTTTGTTATGATTTCGGGTTGGTTAGGAGGTTCTGCATGAACCGTGGTGCCCTGCTCAAAGTGGTGGAGGCTAGACAAACCCGCAGCGATCTTCCAGCGTTCAAGCCGGGGGACACGGTTCGGGTAAACTACCGTGTTGTGGAGGGCAACCGTTCGCGCCTCCAGGGCTTTGAGGGGGTGGTGATCAAGATCAAGCGGAATGGCTTCAACAGCAGCTTCACAGTCCGCAAGATCTCCTTCGGTGAGGGAGTAGAGCGCATTTTTCCTTTCAATTCGCCTCTGATCGAAAGCGTCGAGGTCGTGAGCCGAGGTCGGGTGCGCCGGGCCAAGCTTTACTATTTGCGTTCCCTCCGCGGTAAGGCTGCACGGATCAAGGCAGATCGTCGGCGGAGCCGAGTCGAAGCGGCTCAATAGATCATGGTGAGCGTAGCTCAGCTGGTTAGAGCACCGGTCTGTGGAACCGGGGGTCATGGGTTCGAGTCCCATCGCTCACCCCAGCATGTATCGTGAACTCCAACCAGCGGCTATGATGGAGATATCCGCTTCGGTTGGCGAGGATGGCGGAATCGGTAGACGCGCCGGACTTAGGATCCGGTGGGGAAACCCGTGAGGGTTCAAGTCCCTCTCCTCGCACCACCTTGAGGTGAACCTGTGGCAGAGATTCTTGAGCGAGAGGGATACCGCGTACGCTTCCGCGTTGAGGTGCCTCCGGCCGAAGTTGACCAGACTTACCGTTCGGTGCTCCAGGACTACGCTCGCCGTATTCGAATCCCGGGATTTCGTCCGGGGCGGGTTCCCGAGAAGGTCTTGCAGGCCCGTATTGGCCGGGAAGCCCTCCTCCAGGAAGTGCAGGAGCGTCTGATCGATCGGACGTATCCTCAGGCGATTCGCGAGCTCGCCCTGTTGCCGGTTGAGGTCAGGCTCGTCGAGAGCAACCTTGCCGAGCTTCTCGATCCGCCCCCTAAGGCATTTACCTATGTAGCGGAGGTAGAAAATTACCCCGAGGTTCGCCTTCCGGAGTGGACCTCGTTTTCCCTCGAGGTTCCCCCCCTCGAAGTCAATGAGGAGATGGAGGCTCGAGCTCTTGAAGAGCTCCGCCAGCGCTACGGCGAGTGGGTCCCCGTCGATCGGGAAATCCAAGAAGGAGATCAGGTCTTTATCCGCACCGAAGAGGGGAGAGAGTTCTCCATCGAGATGAACCGCGCGCTCCCTCATGTGCGCGAGGCGCTCCTCGGCCGCCGAGCTGGCGAGGAGGTTGAGGTGCCGGTTCTCTCCGGCAACGAGGTGACTCGGAAGCTTCGGACTCAGATTCAAGAAGTCAAGGTCCTTCAGCTTCCTGAGCGTGACGATGAGTTTGCTAAAGTCGTGGGTGAGGAGAGCCTGGAGGCGCTTCGGGCTAAGGTGCGCTCCAGCTTGGAAGCCCAGGCCGCGCGTGCGGTTTGGCAGGCGAGAGTGGATAAGTTCCAGGATCTTCTGGCCAAACACCTCGAGGTGGAGATCCCTCCCTCGATGCTCGTCCGCGAGCAGGAGCACCTCTTGGAGCATCTGGCTGAAGACCTCGCTCGGGAAGGGAAGTCGGTTGAGGCTTATCTGAAGGAGCTGGAGGCTGAAGGAAAAGCCGAGGAGTTCCGCCAAGAGCTGAGAGCCTCGGCCGAGCGGAGAATTCGCCGGGCCCTCGCTCGCGAAGCTCTTGCTGAGTCTTTGGGAACCGAGCTCACACCTGAGGAGTGGCAGGCCTACGTGAGCGAGCTTGCCCGTGCGTATCGGCGGAGCCCAGCCCAACTGGAAGTGGAGATGGGCGAGACCCTCGAGCAGCTCAAAGCCCAGCGCCGAGAGGATAAGGCGGTAGCCGAAGCCCTAGCCCGCCTAGGGTACCCCATGGTGGGTTAGAGCTCCCTTGATCCCAAGCGTTTCTCCCTAGAATGAGGGATATGGTGATTCCTTACGTCATCGAGCAGACTCCTCGAGGGGAGCGAGCCTACGACATTTACTCCCGCCTTCTCCAGGACCGCATCATCTTTTTGGGCTCCCCTATCGATGCGCAGGTCGCCAATGCGGTAGTGGCCCAAATCCTTTTCCTTGACGCTCAAAATCCCAATCAGGAGATCAAGCTCTATCTCAACACGCCAGGAGGGGAGACCACTGCTGGGCTGGCGATCTATGACACCATGCAGTTCGTGAAATCTCCCGTGGCGACAATTTGTGTTGGGCTTGCGGCGTCGATGGGGGCAGTCCTTCTGGCTGCGGGAGTGCCGGGCCGCCGCTATGCTCTTCCTCATGCCAAGGTGATGATCCACCAGCCTTGGGGAGGTGCCCAAGGGCAGGCGAGCGACATCGCGATTCAAGCTCAGGAAATCCTCAAGACCAAGCGGACGATCAACGAGATTCTCGCCAAACATACCGGGCAGCCCCTGGAGAAGATCGAGCGGGATACAGATCGAGATTATTTTCTCTCCGCTGAGGAGGCCCGTGCCTACGGCCTCATCGATCAGGTGGTGACCCGTGAAGCGGAGTAAACCGACCTGCAGCTTTTGTGGCCGCAAGTATCCCGAGGTAGAGCAGCTGGTCGAGTCTCCCATGGGGGAGATCTACATCTGTAACGAGTGCATCCAAAGAGCCAGCGAGCTCGTGCAGGGCCAGAGACCCAATGTTCTCGCTGGCCCCCGCCACCTGCCCCATCCCAAGGAACTCAAGGCGTACCTCGACGACTACGTAGTGGGGCAGGAAGAAGCGAAAAAAGCCCTGGCAGTCGCGGTCTACAACCACTACAAGCGCTTGTCTCACCCTGAGCTTGAGGTGCAGAAGTCCAACATCCTCCTCATCGGTCCTACGGGGACCGGGAAGACATATCTGGCTGAGACCATGGCCCGCTTCCTCGAGGTGCCGTTTGCGATTGCCGATGCAACGACCCTGACTGAGGCAGGCTACGTCGGGGAGGATGTGGAAAACGTCGTACTCCGCTTGCTCCAGGCTGCCGACTTCGATCTGGCCGCCGCCGAGCGTGGGATCATCTATATCGATGAGATCGATAAGATTGCTCGGAAGTCGGAGAATCCCTCGCTGACCCGCGATGTCTCGGGTGAGGGGGTGCAGCAAGCCCTCCTTAAGATCATCGAGGGAACCCTCTGCAACGTTCCTCCCCAGGGAGGGCGCAAGCACCCCCACCAGGATTTCATCCAGGTCAACACGCGAAACATCCTCTTTATCCTGGGAGGGGCTTTTGAAGGACTCGATCGAATCGTCCGTTCGCGGCTGGATCAGAATCCCATCGGCTTTGTCCACCCCAAGCGGGAAGGAGAGCCCACCGAGGTGTTGCCCGAGGACCTGGTGCGCTTTGGCATGATCCCCGAATTCGTCGGTCGGGTTCCCGTGATCGTCCAGCTTCAAGCTTTGGATGAAGAGGCTTTGGTGCGCATCTTGACCGAGCCCAAAGGAGCATTGGTCCAGCAGTATCAGGCTCTGTTCCGGCTTGAGGGGGTCGAGCTGCGCTTCAGTCCAGCTGTTCTGCGCGAGGTGGCTCGACGGGCCCTTCGGCGGGGTACCGGTGCGCGGGGTCTGCGGGCCGTTCTTGAAAAGGCGATGACCGAGCTGATGTTTGAGATCCCAAATTCAGGGGTCCGGGAGCTCTACTTCGACCTCCCTCATCTGGACCAGCCCTTACGGGCTCTTGAGGAGGCGCATCTGCGCCAGGCTTCTTGATAGACTGCGGGTGTGGAGATCCTGATTGTAGGAACCCGAGGTGCCCCGAAGGCGACGCTGTCCGCTTTGAAGCAGGCTCTTGAAGGAGCGAACCCTGCTCGACTCATCGTGACCTTGGTGACTGACTGGCAGGATCAGCGTAAACACGCTCGTTATGCGGTCTTCATCCGGGGCCTTCCCCAACCGATCCTCAGTCTGGATGCTTTTGGCCCCGCCTTTGGGCCGCAGGGCGACCAAGCGCTTCATGAGCTGGTCGTCGATTTGCTCCAAAGGGGGGTCCAGCATTGGTACGAAGCGGTGCTTCCCCCTTCCGAGTTCGCCTACCTCTTCACTCGAGACCCCGAAGAGATCTACCCTTTGCTCGTCGCAGCGGCCAACCCCAGTGACCCAAACCTCTACATCCTCGAAGGCTTTGCGAGCCGCCTGTGATGTGCGTCAAACATTAAAGCCAAACATACGCATCTGCCGCTTTCCGTCTTCCGTCATCCGTTCGAGCGTCCATGGAGGATCCCAGGTGAACTCGACGTTGACGGCGTTGACCCCGGGCAGCTGAAGGACAGCCATCTCGACATCCGAGCGCACCAGGTCTTGTACGGGACACCCAATGGCAGTGAGGGTCATGAGGACGTCGACAGTGCCGTCCTCACTGACCTTGACGTCGTAGACCAAGCCGAGATCGACCACGTTGACGGGGATCTCGGGGTCATGGACGACTTTGAGCGCCTCTAAGACCTCCTCGCGGGTGGGAACCGCCATGCCCCCAGTATAGGCTGGATGGTTCACGAGATTGAGCGATGGGTTAGAGTTGAAGATCATGGAAGCCTGGCTTGGTGTAGACGTGGGGACTTCCTCAGCGAAGGCGGTGATTGTGGATCGGGAAGGGCACCTCCTCGGCGAGGGGAGCGCTGCCTATGACCTCCTTACCCCTCGGCCCCTCTGGGCTGAGCAGTGGCCGGAAGTCTGGTTTGAAGGGATGCTTCAGGCGGTGCGGGGCGCTTTGCAGCAGGCTCAGATTCTACCCCGAGCTGTGGTGGCGATGGGGGTGAGCAGCCTCTATGGGGGTTCTGGAATCCCCGTCGATCGCTCCATGAATCCCCTAGGCCCTTGCTTGATCTGGTTGGATCGGAGAGCCCAAGAAGAAAGCCGCTGGGTTGAAGAGCGCATTCCTCTAGAGCATCTCTATGCGCTCACGGGCAACACGGTCGATCCATACTATGGGTTTACGAAAATTCTGTGGCTGAAACGCCATGCGCCCGAGCTCTGGTCTCATCTGCACCTCTTGCTCCCCCCCAACGCCTACTTCATCTGGCGCTTGACAGGGGCTTTGGCGGTCGACCACTCCTCGGCGGGCAACTTAGGGGGGCTCTATGACCTCGGACGAAGGGCTTGGTCCGATGAGCTCTGTGAAGCTCTGGGCGTACCGCGCCACGTGCTTCCAGAGCCGCTGGTGGCTTCCTCCGAGATTGTGGGTCGTCTCCATCGGGAAGGGGCTCAGCTGACCGGGCTCCTCGAGGGAACGCCTGTGGTGGCGGGGGGGATCGATGCGGCGGTGGCCACTTTGAGTGCGGGAATCTTTGAGCAAGGGCCCCATGTCGCCATGATGGGGACCTCGATGTGTTGGGGCTTTGTACATGAGGGGTTTCCTAGAGAACCCGGCTTCGTGAGCATGCCTTATGTGCTTCATCCTGAGCGCTTCACGTATACGTTTGGTGGAGCAGCGACGGCAGGGGCGATCGTGCAGTGGTTCCGCAATGAGCTCGCTGCGGGTCGGAGCTATCGTGAACTCGACGAGGAAGCGCGCGCTGTGCCTGCAGGTTCCGAGGGTCTTTTGGTGCTTCCCTACTTCATGGGCGAGCGTTCGCCGATCTGGGATCCCCAAGCGCGCGGGACCATCGTAGGGCTGACCCTCTTCCATCGGCGCGCCCACCTCTATCGGGCATTTCTGGAGGGGGTTGCCTTTGCTCTGCGGCATAACCTGGAGATGGGGATGCGTGCAGGATATCCACTCCAGGATGAGCTCTGGGTGGTGGGTGGAGGAGCGCGCTCTCCCCTTTGGATGCAGATCCTAGCGGATGTGACGGGTCGTCCAGTGGCGGCTGCAGCGGCTGGTGGGGAAGCTGCCTTGGGAGATGCCATGCTGGCTGCTTTGGGCAGCGGGGTCGAGGAATCGGTCGTGCGCCATTGGGAAGCTCCCCGGGAGCTCTATCTTCCCCAGTCAGACCAGGAGCGCTATGCCCGGCTTTACCCTCACTACCTTGGGCTCTATCACGATCTCAAGGATCGATGGGCGGCTATGGGAGCCTAAGGCGTCTTCTCTTCTTCGAGACTAGGGTAAACTAAGGAGGCCCTCCTTCGAGGGCTCCTCTGCCCGTGAAAGAGAACGTTTATCACGATCAAGCGATCCGCCAGACCGAGCTCATCGTCAGTAGGGTGCTCCGTGGGGGGGTTTATCTAAGCGGAGCCATCATTCTTCTCGGAATCTTCGATTTCTACCTCCACCTATTGCTGGGCTGGGCTCAGTCTCTGGAATTTCCCCATAGCTTCTCGACGCTCATCCAGGGTCTCGGTCAGGGGGAACCCCTGGCCATCGTGACGCTCGGCCTCCTAGTGCTCCTCGCGACGCCTGCGCTGCGGGTTGCAGTCTCGATCCTCGCCTTCCTTGTTGAGCGCGATCGCACCTACGTGGCGATCACGTTGCTCGTCTTTTTGATCCTCATGTTCAGCATCTTCGTCGTGGGAGCCCTGTTGGGCCACTCGGGGCCGACGTATGTTCACGACGATACCTTAGGTTTCTTCATCGCGGTCTTCCTTTCCTCCTTGTTTGCCGGATTTGTTGGGGCTCTGGTCGGTTTGGGTGGGGGAGTCTTTGTGGTTCCTATCCTCACTCTGGTCTTTAAGGTTCCCTTTGATGAGGCGATCGGCGCCTCAATTGTCTCGGTGATCGCGACTTCGAGTGGAGCGGCAGCTGCATATGTGCGCGACCGGATCACCAACTTACGCGTGGGGATGTTCCTTGAGATCGCCACCACCTTGGGGGCCATTTGTGGAGCTTTGTTGACGACCGTATTGAGCACCTCGGTGCTCTTCGTCGTCTTTGGCTTGGTCCTGCTCATCTCTGCACTTCCTTTGGTCTTCCGTCTGGGCGAAGAGCTCCCTGAGGGGGTGCAGAGCGACGCGTTGGCTCGCCGCTTGCGGCTGGCTTCCAGCTACCCCGACCACCGGCTAAACCGAGAAGTTTCCTACGAGGTCACCCACGTCCCGGCAGGTTTCGCCATGATGTACGTCGCGGGCTTGATCTCAGGGCTCTTGGGGATTGGCAGCGGGACGTTCAAGGTGCTCGCGATGGATACTGCGATGCGCCTACCCATGAAGGTTTCGACGACCACTTCCAATTTCATGATCGGGGTCACAGCGGCAGCAAGTGCGGGGATCTACTTCCGCCGTGGGCTGATCGATCCGGTGATCGCAGCTCCTGTTGCTCTTGGGGTGCTCTTGGGCGCGAGCTTAGGTGCCATCGTCCTGACCCGTATGTCCAACGTCTGGGTGCGCAAGGTCTTCGTTCCGGTCATCGTTCTGGTCGCACTCAACATGCTCTTGCGCGGCTTTGGGATCTTAGGCTGATTGGGAACTTGGATTCGCTGATAGCTGGAAGAGTCGGGCGGCGTTGTGCCAGGCAATCTTGTCTCGCTCTTGGGGAGCGAGGGGGAGCTGGTCGAGGAACGCTCGGCCTTCTTGCATGGACCCATAGGGGTAGTCGGTGGCGAAGAGGATCCGCTCGACCCCTACCTCGAGGAGCAGGTTGAGAAAAGCAGGGAGGAAGTTAAAGCCTGAAATGGCATAGAAGACCTGCTCCCGTAAGTAGGCGCTCACCGGGCGCTCCAAGCCGGTTCGCTCCGGGCTGAGCAGCCGATCGAGGCGAGGGAGCATGAAGGGGAGCCCTTCTCCGAGGTGGCCGACCAAGATGCGAAGGTGAGGGTGTCGGTCGAGGGTGCCGGCCAAGATCAGCCGGAGAAGATGAGCGGCCGTCTCGACGTGCCAACCCCATCCGGCTCCCGCAAAGAGGAGCTGGAGCGCTTGGGGGAAACCCCCGTAAGTGGTCTCCAGAACGGCTGGAGGAGGTAGAGCGGGGTGAAGATAGAGAGGAAGCCCCAGCTCTTCGATGCGGGCCAGGATTGGTTCTAGTTCTGGCGCATCGAGATAGCGCCCCTGAACGTGGCCGTTGACCAGCACACCCTTGAGGCCGAGTTGCGCGGCTCGTTCGAGCTCTCGAAGCGCGGCCTCAGGATCGCTTAGAGGGAGGACCGCAAAGCCGAGGTAACGCCCGGGATAGGCCTCAGAGAGCTGAGCTAAGGTATCGTTCACCCGTTGAGCCAAGGAGATGGCGAGGGTTCCTTGGAGCCCCTCGATGCCTGGCGAATTGAGGAGGAGCTCGGGTGGACCTCCGGCGAGGTGATGCTCGGGGATGAGAAAATGCTCTTCGACGGCGATGGCGTTCATGACCGGTGTGGGCGAATGAAGACGAGGACCCCGGCTCCCAGAGCGAAGCAGAGGCCAGCGAGGATGAAGAGAACCCGATAGGCGATCAGGGGTTGGTCGAAGCGGCTCAGCACCCAATTGCCGAACAGAGGCGCGATGAAGCCCGGGATGCCCCCAGCGATACCCAGGATCCCGAGGTCGCGAGCGACATCTCTAAGCTTGGGAATGGTGTCCAGAGCGAGCGCCCAGTCCGTGGAACGGAACGCCCCAAAGCCAAGGCCGAAGATCAAGGCGCAGGCCATGATCAGCTCTTCGCGGGGAAGAAGGCCGAATCCCATCGCCGCCAAGGCCATCAAGCAGGCTGAGAAGATGACCACCTTGCGCCGATCTGCCCGATCCGAATACGATCCTGCCCAGATGCTGGAGAGCACCGCCCCGATCATGGCTACCCCAGCCACCAAGGCGGTTCCGAGGCCTGGCTGGGAGACACCCAGGGCCCGCTCGAAGAAAAAGAAGACGAAGGTCATGAGTAGGGTGATCCCGAAGTTGACCATGAACCGTCCGGCGAACGTGATGGAGAAGTCGCGGAAGTCGCGGATGCGCGCTTTGGGCTCTTCGCCTCCTTGGAAGGGGGGCTCTTCGATATAGTGGAGGGTCCAGAGGCCGAGGAGGGTGAGTAGGCCGGAGAGGAAGTAGACCATTCGGGGAGGGAAGAGGCTCCCAATGGCCAGGCCCAAGATGGTGCCGATCAAATTGGCAGCCCCCCGATAGCCGGCCGCTAAGCCCCAGGCCTGGCTGGCGACCACTTCGGGAAGAAGAGGCTGGTAGGCTGAAGCGCTCACGCTTTGGCCTAAGGTGGCCAGGAGAAAGCCAGCAGCGAGACCAGCTGGATCCCACGAGGACATCATCACGAGGAGGCCGGCGAGGTCGACGATCCCCCCCAACCAGATCAATGGGGCCCGGCGGATCCCCCTGCGGTGCTGGGCATCTGAATACGCTCCTGCCAGAGGGGGAATCAGGGTGCTGAGCAGAGCGCTTCCGCTCGAGAGGAGAGCGAGGAGGAACGTGGCCTCCTGAGGCTGGATTTGGCTGAGCTCAGTTGGAATGGCGAGCGTTAGAAGGGCGGTGGACTGGAGGCTGAGCGAGACCCAGTAGCAGTTGAGGAGCACCCAGCGCTGAGTGTTGCGCTCGAGCATCTCAGTCGTGCTTGGGGGCGTGAGAGGGGCGCAGGGCTGAGATGATCGCGGCGATTAGGTTGACCCCCGCGCAGAAGAGAAACGCCTCGTGAAGACCGTGGGTAAAGCTCTGAAGCGCTGCGCGTCCCGCGGCGGTCGAGCCCATGCCACCTCCGTAAAGGAAGACCTTGAAGAGGACAGCCTGGGGGACGTTGGCGAGGACCAGGGGAAAGATGATCGCAATCGAGAGCATCTGCCCTGAGTTGGCCAGCAGCGTGCGGGTTCCAGCGGCGACCCCGCGCCGCTCAGGGCCAACCGTGGACATGATCGCATTGGTGTTAGGTGAGGCGAATAGGCCTGAGCCCATCCCCAAAAAGGCCATAAGCACAGCTAAGAGCCAGTAGGGAGTGGTCGCGGTGACAAAGGCAAGGGCCAAAAGAGCAGCAGCGGAGATAGCCAGCCCCAAGCTGGCGAGCAGGCGCGAGCCGTAGTGATCCGATAGGGTCCCCGAGATCGGGCCAAAGGCCATGAAGGCCAGCCCGAAGGGGATGAGCATGAGCCCTGCGGTGAGGGGATCTTTCCCGTAAGGCCCTTGAAGGAAAAAGATGAGCACGAAGAGGACCCCACCGCGAGCGAGGCCATTGAGAAAATTCGCCGTGACGGCAAAGGAAAAAAGCCGATTGCGAAAGAGGTCAAGGTTGAGGATGGGCTCAGGAACCCGGGTCTCGATCCAAAGAAAGAGGGCGAGCACGAGGAGACCGGCGACGAGGAGGAGATGGGCGATCGATGCGCTCACTAGAGGAAAGGAGAGGAAGGAGAGGCCGAGGAGAATCCCAGCGAGACCCAACGTGGAGGTCAGGCTTCCCCAAAGATCGAGGTGCTGGCCGCTTGGCATCTGGACGGGATCGCGCAGGCGGGCCATCCCCCAGAGGGTGCCAAAGATGCCCAAGGGGACGTTGAACCAGAAGATCCAGCGCCAGGAAATCGCGGTGAGCAGACCGCCGATCACGGGTCCCAGCACGAAGCCGGCAGCCCCAGCGATCTGGTTAACTCCGAGGCCGAGGCCGATGCGCCCTTTTTTAAAAGCGTCCGAGACGATGGCGGTGCTGTTGGTGAAGAGCAGGGCTCCGCCGATTCCCTGGATCACGCGATCGAAGACGAGATCCCAGCCGTGGAACGCTGGGTTGGCAAAACCAGCTAGCAAGGAGCCTAAGGTGAAGACGGCAAAACCCAGATTATAGAGGTTCTTGCGCCCCCAGATGTCGGCAAGCCGACCGATGACGGGAACCAGAGCGGTGGTGATGAGGAGATAACCGAGGAGCACCCACATGATGGTGAGGAACCCCGCTCTCAGGTCGACCAGGATGTTGGGTAAGGCGATGAGTAGGGCTGAGCCCTGGATCGAGGCGAGCAGAGCGCCTACGGTTGTGACCGAGAGGGCGATCCACTCATATCCTGGGCGCGTCTCGGAACGGGTGTGCTTCACGGTGCTCATATCGAGACTCCTCTCCTAAGCGTTCCAAAAGCCGAGTGCCTAGGGCCTCCAGTTCAGCCAACTCGTTGGGGGAAAGGGTAGCGAAGAGCTCCTGAAGGGAGTTGGCCAGGCGCCGAGCTGCTTCCTGGTAGCGCTCCTTCCCCTCGGGAGTCAGTTGAAGCGGTCGGCGGCGCGTGCAGCTTTCTTCCCGCTTGATCCACCCCCCTTGCTCTAGGCGATCGAGAATCCCGGTGAGATTCCCTGGGCTCACATCCAGCTGCTGGGCGATTTCTCCTGCGCTGGAGGCCTTCCCTTCAGCGAGAAGCTTGAGGACGCGGTACTGAGCTCCGGTGAGCTCCAACGAGCTCAGAACTTGCTCGAGGCGCCGGCTCAGGAGATGGTGGAGTTTCGAGAGGGTGAGCCAAAACCTGAGCGATGGAGCCATCTTGCGCACGTTCTGATTTTATACATAAACTATATATGAGTCAAGCGTATCTGGCGATCGCGGATGATCTCGGCTAGTCTGTGGATCGATGCGACGCTGGGTGTGGTTGTTACTTGGCTTACCTGTCCTCGCTCAGGTCAGCCTCAACGTCTTAACGTTTCGAATTGGCTCAACCTCGATGGAGATTGACGGAGCGCCTCAAACCCTCAGTGCTCCTCCCTTGGTTCTCTACGGGACGGTGATGCTTCCGCTTCACTCGTTGGCTCGCTTGCTCGCGCTCCCTTACCAAGAGGACTCTGGAGGGGTGGTTCAGCTTGGCCCCCTCGCCCTCGATCCTCGCTTGGGAGAAGCGGCTCTTGGGGATCAGATCCTTCCAGAAGAAGGAAACTTCGCAGTGGTGGGCAAGCGGCTCTATATCTCGGTACGCCTTCTGGCCAAAGTTCTGCAGGCCGGTCTAGTCCAAAATGGAAGCCTCATCGCTCTCACGGTACCTGCCAATCTGAGCCTCTCCCTTCCTCCTGTCCCCCCTCAGCTGGTCCCACCTCCGCCGCCAGAGGCATTCTTCGTCACCAACCATCAGACCTACCGTATTGGGCAGCCCGTTCGGGTCACCGATTACTCCTTTGATCCCAACGGAGCCCCTTTGGTCGCCGAACATTGGAGCGGCCTGAAACCCGCTTACTTTACGCCGGGGCCCCATACGATCACCCTTCAGGTCACCAGCGCCGATGGAATGACGAGCGCCCCTTTTCAGCGGACCATCGAGGTCTTGCCCCAGGTGGAGTTCACTCCCTTGGCGTACGACCTCCGCTACGGCGCCTCAGGGACCCTCCTCCCGGACCCGCAGGCTCCTAGTGCCCCCGTGCTCCATCCTCTAGACCACCAATCCCCCCTCACTTTGGTCTTTTCCGACTCCCCCGAGAAGGTGGACCAGCCAGGCATCCTCGAGGAGGCTCAGGTGAGCGGAGCGGTGCGCCTCCTCGCCTACCATCTCAACGAGATGCCCCATCGAGCTCGGCTTTGGGTGCTCCTCCGGAATCCTGGCTCATCTCCTGCGACGGTTACCCTTCATCGTCTGGGAGAAGCGGCTCCTGCCCGTCTTCCCTCCATCTTAGGTCAGGCCACACTCCTCAACTTTTGGTCTTCCCACCAGGAGCTGAGCGAAGACCTCCTACCCGGCCAGGTCGGCGTTCTCTACCGCTCTCCCCGGCTTCCGACCGGATATGGGGTGAGCCTTCTGGCCGATCTCAACGTGCAAGGTACCCTTCAGCTCATGGTGATCCTCGATCCTCATGACCCGAGGGCCAACCTCTCGGCGCTCTCCTGGCTTCCGCTCGATGGGATCCATCCTCGTGGGGTCTACACGGGGGCTGACCTGAAGCTGAGCCTCGATCTGAGCCAGGCTCAGCTTCCTGCCCAGCTCCTCTTGGGGGATCGGAGCTTGGAGGATCCGGGAACTCCTCCCCTGAAGGGCGACTATGGGGTGAGCTATACGGTTGACCTTCGCCACGCCTGCGGTGTGGCCCTCGCCCTTGATCCTCTAAGCGGGAACTATGCGGGGGCTCTGGAGCTTCGCTCCGGTACCAGCCGCCGCTTCTTCCTCGTGCCTGCCCAAGGAGTCCTTTCAGACCCTGCGCAGCCCGCCTTGATTACCCGGCTTCACCATGACCACGAAGAGCTTGAGTTCATCCCTCCGAGCGGCTCTGACCTGCCGGTGAGCTTGGTCTTTTACCGGGTCGAGGAGTGTTCGGAGGCCTCGAGCTCCGTGAAGGGAGCCCAGTGACGGTTGAGCCGCTGTTGCTGGGAGCTGCCTTGGCGAGCTGGCTGCTCCTGCTTCCCCTGCGCAACGCGCCGACCTGGCAAGGAGCTCTGCTCGGCAGCTCGGCCTGGGCGTTAGCCGAGCTAGCCCGCGGGTTGCACGGCCCTATGCCCTTTCCCCTGACGCTCTCAGGCCTTCTGGCCTGGCTTGGAGGGGTGGGCTGGTTGGCCACCGTGCTGCGCCTGGAGCCCCGCCGATCCCCTCGCTGGACCCTGACCCTGATTCCTTTGGGCCTCCTCCTTGCGGTTGGCTTGCTCGCTCAGCCCCCCACCCTGCGGCTTTTGGGTTTTGCCTGGGTTGATCTCCTCGTCTTCCTCTACTTGCTCCCGGCCATTGAGACGGCCCTAGCGGGTGAGGCGAGTCCAGGGCGCATCCTCCTCGGCTTGGGCTTCGCCCTCCACCTCTTCGCCTCGGCGCTCGCTGATCGCCTAGCCCCGCCGCCTTTGGGAGTGCCTCTCCAGGTGGCGGGATACCTGCTCTTGGGTCTAGGGGCGCTCTGGGAAGGGCTCGGCCTTCCCAACGAGCTCGCCTTAGGAAGTCTCGGTCTGCTGATCGCTGCGGGAAGCTGGGTTGGCCTCATCCAAGATCCGATTCCTTGGGTTCTCGCCGTCGCCTTGCTTCTTTTCCTCTATGCGGCGCTTGGCCTCTTGAAATCAAGCCAAGGAAGGCAGGCTCGCAGCGAGGAGGAGCTCAACCGCTGGGTTAGCCTCCTCGAGCAGCTCGCCCTAGTGAGCCCTCGGCCGACCCAAAGCTTTTCCCCGGAAGGCGTCCTCCAGGCTCTCCTCAGCGCGCTGCGCACTGCATTTCCCACCGCTGTGGGTCTGGAGGTTCGCAGCCATGAGGTCGTTCGTGTCGGGCAGCCGGCTTTTTACGTGCGCAGCTTTCCTCTGGCCCTCGAAGCCTCCTCGGAAGTCTGCCTCTTTTTCCGCGCGCCCCCTCAAGGCGAACGCAGCCTCGAGGCGCTCATGCCCTTTCTGACCGACCGCCTCCGGCAGGCTCTGGTCCTCATCGAGTGGCGCAACCAGGCGTTGAGCGATCCCCTCACCGGTCTTTTGAACCGTCGAGGCCTCGAACGGGAGCTGCCCCGCCTGGTCGCCCTCGCTCAGAAGAATCGGCGGCCTCTGACCGTGGCGATGATCGATCTCGACTACTTCAAACGGGTCAACGATGCCTTCGGCCATGCGGTCGGCGATCAGGTCCTCGTCCTGCTCGCCGAGATCTTGCGCCGTCACCTCAGGAGCGAGGACCTTGCCGTCCGCTGGGGTGGGGAAGAGTTCAGCCTCTTCCTCTATGGGGCCGGTATCGAGGAGGCTCGTCGGGTCCTCGAGCGGATTCGAAGCGAGCTCCGCCGCCTCCAGGTTCCCCCGATCACCTGGACGCTGACCCTCTCGGCTGGCCTTGCCGGAGGGCTCGTGCCCCGGGAGGGGATCGTCGAGCACTGGATCCTTCAGGCTGACTGGGCCCTCTTACAGGCCAAAGAGGGGGGGCGGGATCAAATCCGCCTCGGCCACCCGAGCGAGACCAACGCTTAAAACCAGCCTCGGAAGAACGTTCTCGCCTCAGCTAAGGCTTCGACGAGGCGGTCGATGTCGTCCTGGGTCGTATAGAGATAAAAGCTGGCTCGAACCGTCGAGGAAACTCCGAGCCGCCGGTGTAGGGGCTGGGTGCAGTGGTGGCCAGAGCGCACTGCGATCTGGTGTTGATCGAGGAAGGTGGCCAGATCGTGGCCATGGAGGCGGCCTAGGGTAAAGGCGACCACACCCCCTCGATCCGGACCTTGAGGGCCGAAGACCTTGACCTCTGAAAGCTCGGTCAGGCGGTCCAGCGCATAGCGGGTCAGCGCCTGGTCGTGTTCCCAGATCTTCTGGAGCCCAACGCGTTGCAGATAGCGGATCGCCTCAGCCAGAGCGACTGCTTCAGCAACCGCGGGGGTACCTGCTTCGAACCGGTGGGGCGGAGGAGCAAACGTCGAGCGCTCCAGGAAGACCTCATCGATCATCTCGCCCCCGGCTAAGAAAGGATCGAGCTCAGCGAGGTGCTCTTCCTTGCCCCAAAGCACGCCGATCCCGGTGGGACCAAGCATCTTGTGTCCTGAAAACGCCAAAAAATCGACTCCTAGCTCGCGGACGTCGACGGGAAGATGGGGAACGCTCTGTGCCCCATCGAGGACCACCAGAGCTCCTCGCGCGTGAGCGCGCTGGGCGATCTCGCGGACCGGATTGAGCGTGCCGAGGACATTGGAGAGGTGGACCAAGCTCACCACCCGAACCCCGTCGAGGAGGCTGTCGAGGTTGTCAAGGTCGAGTCGTCCGCGCTCATCGAGAGGGATGGCTCGAATCTGGGCTTCCCGCTCTGCGGCCACCAGCTGCCAGGGCACTAGCCCGGCATGGTGCTCCATCTCGCTCACTAAGATGACGTCGTTGGGGAGCAGATGGCGCCGTCCCCAGGCTTGCGCGACGAGGTTCAAAGCCTCTGTGGCGTTACGGGTAAAGACGATTTCTTCCGGCAACGCCCCGATGAAGCGAGCGACTTCTGCCCGAGCCTCTTCGTAGGCTTGGGTGGCTTCTTCGGCGAGTGCATAGGCTCCCCGATGGACGTTGGCGTTTCTCCTTGTGTAGTGCTCGAGGAGCGCTTGGAGGACCGCTTGCGGTTTTTGGCTCGTTGCGGCGGAGTCGAGGTAGATGAGCTCAGGATGTTCTTTGAGGAATGGGAAGTCGTCACGCGGAACTAGGGCGTCCATCGGGCACCTCGATCCAAACTGTGCCTCCTTCGAGGCGGGTAGGATAGGTGCGAACCGGTCGGGGAGCGGGTAAGGTGGCTCGGCCGGTCCGGATGTCAAAGCGGGCTCCATGGCGGCTGCAGCGGAGGAAGAACCCCTCTAGCTCACCATCCGAAAGCAGATTGCCGTCATGGGTGCAGACATCGGCGATCGCGTAGACCATTCCCCCCACCTCGAGGAGCAAAACGGGTTGCCGTTCTCCGGGAACCTCCACGACCTTCCGATCCCCCTCGAACTCGCTCAGATGGGCCACGGGAATCCACATCAGAGGCGAACCTTCTCCTCGATGACCCCTTCGAGATACTCCCTGAGGGGGCGAAGAGGGATGCGGTCGAGAACATCGGCGAGGTGGGCCTTGACCAAAAGCTCTTCGGCGAGCGAGCGGGGGATGCCTCGGCTTTGCAAGTAGAAGAGCTCTTCAGCGTCCAAAGGAGCTGTGGTCGATCCGTGAGTGCACCGCACGTCGTTGGCCCCGATTTCGAGCTGGGGGATGCTGTCGACCCGGGCCGAAGGGGAGAGCAGCAGGTTGCGGTTCGCCTGATAGGCATCGGTCCTCTGGGCCTTGGGTTCCAGATGGATCAGCCCTGAATAGACGGCGTGGGCCCGGTCCTTAACGGCTCCTTTATAGAGGAGGTCGCTTCGGGTCTGGCGGCCGATATGGTGCTGAAGGGTGTAGTGGTCGAAGTGCTGATCGCCGTGGGCGAAGTAGAGCCCGAGCATCTCGGAGCTGGAGTTTTGGCCGACGAGCTCGCTCTGCACCTCGGCGCGGGCCAGCGAGGCTCCGAAGCTGACGACGAGGTCGTGCAGCTCGGCCCCGGCATCCAAAAGGGCTTTTTGCCGATGGAAGTGGAAAAAGCCTTCCCCTAAGGTTTGGAGGTTGGCGTGGCGGAGCTGGGCTCTGGGGGCTAGGAGGAGCTCGCTGACCGAGAGGCTCAGCGAAGGAGGGGCGGGGGGAGCGAGGAATTCTTCGATGTAGACCGCTTGAGCTCCTTCTTCCAGGATGAGGAGGGTGCGGCTCGCCGAGAGGACTCCTGGGCTGCGGTAGTGGAAGACCCCCAGCGGCTCTTCGAGGACGACCCCTCGGGGAACGTAGAGCAGCGCTCCGTGAGTAAAGAGCGCAGCATTCAGGGCGGTGAACTTCTCCTCGTCCCCCACCGCTCGGAACAGGCTCTCGGCGAGCTTGGGGTGGCTGGGATCGAGTGGGCCAAAGTAGACCCCGAGATCCTTCAAGCGAGAGGGGAGCTCCTGCCGGATGAGCTTGCCTCCAGCAAAGATCAAGAAGCCCGCCAGCTCAGCCTGCGCTAGGCGCGCTTCGATCTCCGCTGGGACCGCCTGGCCTTCTTGAGGGAGCTCGAGCGGAAGGTCGAGGGGAAGGTGGGAGAGATCGGTGTACTTCCAGGCCTCCATCTTGCGGTGGGGAAGAGGGAGCCGGTTGAAGGAGGCCCAGGCTTGCCGGCGCCGCTCCTGAAGCCAGGCGGGCTCGTCTTGGCTGAGCCGGCCCAATAGCTCGGGGGAGAGAGTTGAGCGTTCCATCAGCCGACCGAGCCTTCCATTTCGAGCTCAATGAGGCGGTTGAGCTCGACCGCATACTCCAGAGGCAACTGCTTGGCGATCGGCTCGATAAAGCCCCGGATGATCAGGGCCTTGGCCTCCGCCTCGTCGAGTCCCCGACTTTGCAGATAGAAGATCTGCTCCTCGTTGAGCTTGGAGACCCGGGCTTCGTGCCCGACGCGAGCGGAGTCCTCTTCGATCTCGATGTAGGGATAGGTGTCGGTCCGGCTCGTCTCGTCGAGCAACAAAGCGTCGCACTCCACGTTGACCTTAGCCCCCCGAGCCCCTTCGTAGACCTTGACCAAACCCCGATAGCTGGCCCGCCCCTCGCCGCGGGAGATCGACTTGCTCACGATGGTCCCCGAGGTATGGGGAGCAGCCAGGATCAGCTTGCCTCCCGTATCCTGGTGCTGTCCGGTGCTGGCAAAGGCGATGGAGAGGATCTCGGAACGAGCTCCCGGCTCGACGAGGTAACTGCTCGGATACTTCATGGTGATCTTGGAGCCGAGGTTGCCGTCGAGCCACTCGTGGAAGGCCTCTCGGTGGACTACAGCCCGCTGGGTCACCAGGTTGTACATGTTCGTCGACCAGTTTTGGATCGTCGTGTAACGGCTGCGCGCTCCAGCTTGGACCGAGATCTCAATGACCCCCGAGTGGAACGAGTCTGTGGAGTAAGCAGGAGCGGTGCAACCTTCGATGTAGTGGACCTCAGCGCCCTCGTCGACGATGATGAGGGTCCGCTCGAACTGGCCGAGCTCAGCGGTGTTGACCCTGAAGTAAGCCTGCAGCGGTAGGTCGACCTTGACGCCCTTGGGGACGTAGACGAAGCTCCCCCCTGACCAAACCGCTGAGTTGAGCGCGGCGAACTTGTTGTCCTCGGGAGGGACGATGGTGCCGAAGTACTCCCGGAAGAGGTCCTCATAGCGCTTGAGACCTTCTTCGATCGAGACGAAGATCACCCCTAAGCGCTCGAGCTCGGCGCGCACTCGGTGATAGACCATCTCGGAGTCGTACTGGGCTCCCACCCCGGCCAAGACCTTGCGCTCGGCTTCGGGGATTCCCAGACGCTCGTAGGTCCTGCGGATCTCCGGGGGTACTTCGTCCCAACTCCGCGCATCCCGAATCTCGGCCGGCTTGGCGTAGAAGTAGATCTGATCGAGGTTGAGCCCCGAGAGGTCTGCTCCCCAGGTCGGAATGGGTTTGGACTCAAAGATCTCGAGGGCCCGCAGCCGGAACTTGAGCATCCACTCCGGCTCGTTCTTGTGATAGGAGATCGCCTCAACGACTCGGCGATTCAGCCCCCGCTCCGCTTTCCAGACCGGGCGAACCTCGTCGACAAAACCGTACTTGTACTCGCTGCCGATCTTACGGATCTCGGTCTCGTTCATAAGGACTCCTAAGCCAGCTCCTTGACCCAGTCGTAACCCTCAGCCTCCAGCCGGAGGGCCAGTTCGGGTCCTCCTTCGGTGACGATCCGACCGTTCACCATGACGTGGACCCGATCGGGGACGATGTAGTTGAGCAGGCGCTGGTAGTGGGTGATCACCAAGGCTGAGAAGTTGGGTCCTCGCATCGCATTGACTCCCCGAGCGACGATCTTGAGCGCGTCGATATCGAGTCCTGAGTCGGTCTCATCGAGGATGGCGTAGCGGGGCTCGAGGACCATGAGCTGGAGGATCTCGGCCCGCTTCTTCTCGCCGCCGGAGAACCCTTGATTGAGGTAGCGGGTGAGGTACTCTTCCGACCACTCCAACGTCTCTAAGGCTTTCTGGGCCTTGCGCCAGAATTCCCCAACCGAGACCTCCTTGCCCTGGCGGGCTTTGAGGGCCATGCGGAGGAAGTTGGCGATCGTCACTCCGGGCACCTCGACGGGATACTGAAAGGCCAAGAAGAGCCCCCGCCGGGCCCGTTCGTCGGGTGAGAGCTCGAGGAGGTTCTCCCCGTCGAGCAGGATCTCTCCTCGGTCGACAGTATATTCAGGATCGCCAGCGAGAATTTTCCCCAAAGTCGATTTGCCTGCCCCGTTGGGCCCCATGAGCGCGTGGACCTGGCCCTGGGGGAGAATCAGGTTGACGCCCCGCAGAAGGGTCTCTCCTTCCACGGAAGCCCAGAGATCCCGGATCTCGAGTTGGTTGGCCATCGTTCCTCCCAAGCCGGTGCTGCCGGCCTAAGGGAGAGTATACGCAAGGCGGCTGAAATGTACAGTGTTCAAGTCGGGATTTTGGAGTTTGATCCCGTGAGCCGGATCTCAGAGTTCTCCCTCGATTCGGTATAGAGTTGCCCATATGGCCTCGGGTTGTTGGAGGAGTGCCGATGCCTGAGCTGCCCGCTGAGCTCAGGCCCTGGTCGATTCCTCGAAGCCTCGCGCGAGGGGAGCTCTTGATGCGCGAGGGGGAGCGACAGCGGTACCTGTATTTCTTAGAAGAGGGGCGGATCCGGCTCTTCCGAGCGCAGGAGACCCTTTTGGTCCTTTCCCCAGGGACTCTCTTTGGCGAAGAGGCGCTCTTGGGCGAGCCGGCTCTGGTCTCGGCAGAAAGCCTCGCCGAGAGCCGGCTCCAGGTTCTCCCTCAGGAGGTGGTTTGGGAGCATCTTGGGTGCTTGCTTCCCTTCCTGCTCCGCAAGCTCTATCAAGCCCAGGAGCACCTCCGAGCTCTCCGTTTCCGTGGAGTGAAGAGCCGATTGGTCGAGGCGTTGTTGGGCGCGACGCGCGCCGGGGAGCGGGGACTGGAGGTGAGCCTTTCCCACCAAGAGCTCGCCTACTTGGCCTCCTCCACCCGGGAGACGGTGACCAAGGTGCTCGGAGAGTTGGCCATGGAGGACCTCATCGACCTCGGTTACCGGAAGATCATCATCCTGCAGCCGGAACGCCTACGGAGCCTTGAATGAGCGATCTCGCTTCGTTTTTGCCATACCGTGAGGAGCACCTCGAGGAGCTGCTCGATCGTCCTCATCCCGCTCCTCGTCAGGCCTTGGCTCAGGCTCTTGAGGCCTATTTGTGCCGTTTGGGGGCTCCACCTGAAAGCCTCGCCAATGCGCGCCGAATCGCCCACCCGAAGAGCCGAGCCGTTCTCACCGGCCAGCAGGCAGGCCTTCTTGGGGGTCCCAGCTTCACCTTCTATAAAGCCCATACCGCCTTGGCCCTGGCAGCCGCTCATGACCGGGCTGAGCGCCCTGTGGCGGCCGTCTTTTGGGTAGCCTCCCAAGACCACGACACCCAGGAGGTCCGCTGGGTTCGCTTCCTCGATGCTCGGGAAAAAGACCATGTCCTCGAGCTTCCTTTGCCCCCAGCGCGCCCGGTCGGTCGCCTACCGTTTGCCCCCTATCGGGAGCAGGTCCGCGAGTTCTTAGAGGGCTTTGGTGGAATCCCCGAGGTACGCGCTCGAATCGAGCGGACCTTCGAGGGGAGCTACAGCGAGGTGTTTGCTCGGCTCCTTTTGGAGTTCCTAGGGTCTCGAGGGCTCGTCGTCTTCGATCCTATGGCCCCCGAGCTGGCCCCGTTCTTCCTCCCCGCTCTACGCCGGGAGCTCGCCCATCCGCTGGACTCCTCAGAGGCCATCAACCGAACTGCCCAAGCCATGCGCGCCCTCGGCCTAGAGCCGGCTTTGGGTCGTGGGGAGAGCGCGACCAACCTCTTCCTTGAGGGAGAGGACGGGATCAGGAGGTTGCTCCACTATCGCTTTGGGCGTTTTGACGACGGCCAACGGAGTTACTTGCCGGACGAGCTCGAGGACCTCCTCGAGGAAGATCCAGCTCGGATCACGCCAGCTGCTGGCTTGCGGCCAGTCCTGCAGGATACCGTCTTGCCCACCGTGGCCTTGGTCGTTGGTCCTGGGGAGCTGCGCTATGTGGCTGAGCTCGGGGAAGTCTATCGCCTCCATGGCCTGGAGCCCCCCGCAGTGATCCGCCGTCTCTCTGGAGTCGTCCTTGAGCCCCCAGTGCGCCGGATCCTGGATCGCTATGGTCTGGATCCTTGGGCTTTTCAGGAGGAGCCAGAAGCGAGTTTCCTCAAAGCCCTGCTCAAGGACCACCTCCTGGTGGAGCGTCTGAAGAGCCTCGAGGGAGACCTAATGGCCCGTTTTGAGGTTCTGCACGACACTCTTGCCCAGCTAGACCCTACCTTGGAGCGCCCCCGCATGAGGGCCCAGCGCCGCATCGCCCATGAACTGGAGCGCCTTTACACGAAGATCGCTCGTGCTGAGCTTAAGCGCCAGGAGCTCCATCAGCACCACCTCGAGCGACTTCGGCGCCACCTCCTGCCTCAGGGGATGCCTCAAGAACGGGTCTATCCCTTCGTGATGTACGTTTTGAAGCATGGTCCTGAGCTCCTCATCCGTCTGGCTGAGCTGCCGGCTTTGGGGCGAGGAACGCTGAACATCTAAACCGCCCCTCGGGGGCGTATAGAAAGGTGGAAGGGCAGAGTGTGCTCTAGGCTAAGCCTGAAGCGACGCCCCCTTCCTAAGCTTCAGTAGGAGGACGTTATGCGTAGAGTTGCTTTAGTTGCGGTCTTCTTGGCAGGTCTTTTTGCGGCGGCTCAGTCCATGGGTTCAAGCTCCTCAAGCATGTCCAATGACATGAGCATGATGGGAGCTCCCTTCCACGCTCTGGTCTTCACGGCAAGCCTCTCGTCGGCTAACGAGTCTCCTGATGAGGCAAGCAACAGCCCTGGCCACGGGACCGCTGAGGCGGTTCTGATTGGCCATCTGCTCATCATCTCGGGAACTTACAGCGGTTTCAATTCGGCTGTTGACCCTAAGATCCTTGGTGGAAGCCACATCCACCTGGGTGCTCTGGGTCAGAGTGGTCCTATTATTTTCATTCTTCACAATACCGGCGGTAAGAGCGGGAGCTTCTTTGGGGTTTTCTACCTGACGGATGAGCAGATTAAAGAAGCTATGGCCGATATGTTCTACGTCAACCTCCACACCTACAACCACCCCATGGGGGCGATTCGCGGCCAGCTCCTCCTCGAGGGCGCTGCGAACATGGGGGGGATGTAAGCTGAAGTGGACTCTAGCCGTAGGATCGGCCTTGCTGGTAGGGCTCGCAGCGAGCCCTACCAGTGGTTTATTTACCAAACAGCAGGTGGAGGCCGGAGCTCAGGTCTTCCAGGCCCACTGTGCGGTCTGCCACGGAGCGAACTTGGCGGGAAACCCTGAGGTCGGGGCCCCGCCGCTCAAAGGTCCTGGGTTTACGAGCACCTGGCCCAGCTATGGAACTGTGGGCCAGCTCTACGATTTCATCTCGACGTACATGCCCGCCTCGGCCCCTGGGAGCTTGAGTTCGAAGCAGTACCTCGAAGTCCTGATCTACCTCCTGGCTCAAAATGGCTTCCCGACGGGGAGTACCCCTGCAACTCTCCAAAGCCTCAAACACGTTCCCCTCCAGCTTCCTCCTAAGAACACATCCAACGCCTCCTCGAGTGTGACGGCTTGGTAATGGTTCTTGGGTAAACTGGGGACGTGTACGCGAAGATCCTCTTACCTACCGATGGGAGTGAGGCGAGTCTAGCAGCTCTGCGTGAGGGTCTGGAGCTGGCTAAGACTCTAGGCGCTCAAGTCACCTTCCTCTATGCCCTTGAAGACCCCTCCCCAGCCCTTTGGGCTGCGCCGGAAACGGTCAGCTCGTATCAAGCCCTGATGGATGAGCTCCGCAAGTCGGGCCAAGAAGCGTTGGATCGGGCTGCTCAGCTTGCCCAGCAGGCCGGTGTACCGGCACAGATCAAGCTTGTCGAGGCCCATCCTGCCTCGGCGATCCTGGAAGAAGCCCAGCACCACGATCTCATCGTGATGGGTACCCACGGACGCCGGGGCCTTGATCGGCTCTTGCTTGGTTCGGTCACCGAAGAGGTGCTTCACAAAAGCAATAAGCCTGTCTTGGTCATTCGTCAGAGAAAGGCGAAGGCTGAACGCTAGCCAAACTTGCCCTCAGGGCAAAAGAAGCTCAGAATCATCTTATGGAGCTTCCGAGCCAGCTGAGGGCATTCCTGACCTATCTCGAGACCCATCCGGAAGGGGTGAGCCGAGAAGAACTCTTGCGGGTCTTCTGGCACGAGGAGAGCCCAAGAACTCGTAATAGCCTTCGGGTGGCCCTTTCTCGCCTTCGGCGCTTGCTTCCCCCTGGCGCTCTCGCTGAGCCTCCCCTCCGGCTGGTTCCTGAGCGCTGGAGCTCGCCTCAGCTGCGTTTTGAGCTGGCTTTTCGTCAAGCCATGGCGCTTCCTGAGGAAAAGCGGGAGGCAGCCCTGAAGGCGGCATTGGATCTTCATCCTCAAGCCTCAGAGTTCCTTGGGCCCTATCTTGAACTCCAGAGCGAGCGGGCCCGTCTGGCCTGCCAGGCCCGGGATTGCCCTCTTGCCGTCGAGGCTTTAGCAGCCATGATCAAGGCAGAGCCGTGGATTGGAGAGGATCTCTATCGCCAGCTCATCGGCTGCCTCTCGGTGGTTGAGGGTCCATGCTCGGCGATCGAGCTCTATCGGAGGCTCAAAGCCTTCCTCAAGCGGGAACTCGGGGAAGAGCCCCTTCCTGAAACCCAGGCTTTAGCCGAGCGGGTCCGGCGGGGGGAGCGGGTCTGCCAGCCGATCCAAGCTGGAGTTGAGTGGTGAGCGAGTCCGAGGCGACCATCCTGGGAGCAAGGCTGGTTGACCTCTCTTTTGGAGCTGGCAACTTCTTGGAATTGCGATCACCTCACCTTCGCCTGCAAGCCCTGTTCTTCCACCAGAAGAAGGCTCTGGGGGTCATGGGATCCGGTTGCACCAGGCCTTCCGCTTTGCGCTCGCCCCCAGCTGGGAGCATATCGAGATATCCGGGCCCCCACTCTTTGCCTGGGGAGAAGAAGCTCTCCTTTGCCTCAGGGCGAAGCGGAAGCGTGCTCCCTGACCGAAAAAGTTTCTCAGGAGGTCTTCTGGAACCTGGGGTGAGCCTTGGAAGAGGAGGGCGAGGCGAGAGGAAGCTGCTCCCGAGACTAAGGCTCCCCGAGCAGGGGTATACGGGTTTCGCATCGGGGTGAGGAACGAACCCACGGAATAGCTCTTTCACCGCAAGCGCGGCCCACCTTGGCTGAGGAGGCCACTGAGTCATGGGTGTGGAATGGAGAAGGTTCATCCCAAAGCTGCTTCTTGTGACCACCACCTCTTCTCGTCGGAAATCGCACAGGTTGTGCCTGAATCGGGCTTTTGGGGAGCTCGCGGCGAGGTCCCGCGTAATGCCCTGGTAACGCTCGCCGGCGAGAATGAACAAAAGGAGGGAGTTATGCCAATCTCTCAGGAGATCCAGGAGAACGGCACCGTGCAAGTCGAGTTTGCCCTGCGCCTCGATCGCCCGGTACGGGAAGTGGCCTTGGTGGGTGACTTTGAAGGAGCCCATTGGGATCCCGGGGTCTATCGGATGGAGCCCGATGCGGAGGGAGTCTGGCGTATTCGCTTGGAACTTTCCCCAGGGCGGAGCTACGAGTTTCGTTACCTCATTGAGGGGGCCTGGTATACGGATCCCGAACTCGATCAAGTCCTCAATCCTTACGGGAGCACCAACAACATCCTCCGCCTTTGAAGGTTCTTGCGCTGAACGTCGGCTCCTCAAGCCTAAAGGCGGCTTTGGTTGAGAGCCAGATCTCTCAGGTCCTCCTGCGCGTTCGTCGGGAGCTGGGCCCCGAAGAGCTCGTTGGGATCTTGGATCAGCTTTTTGAGGACTCTCGCCTTCATGGGTTGGCAGCCGTAGGTCACCGGGTTGTCTACGGAGGTGATCGATCAACGAGTGCTCTGCTCGATGAGCCGACGATCAGAGCATTGGAGGCTTCGATCTCCCTCGATCCTCTCCACGCTCCCATGATCATGAGGGCGATCCATCGAATTCGAGAGCGCTTTCCGGAGCTTCCTCAGGTTGCCGTCTTCGACACTGCGTTTCATCGCAGCCTTCCTCCGGAAGCCGCGGTCTATGCTCTGCCCCCTGAGCTCGGTTACCGGCGCTATGGGTTTCATGGGATTTCCCACCACTTTGTCGCCCTGCGGGCAGCCGAGCATCTGGGAGTCCCCTTAGCGAGCTTACGCCTGGTGAGCCTTCACCTCGGCAGTGGAGCCTCTGCGGCAGCGATTGGGGCTGGCCTGAGCCAGGAGACCTCGATGGGCTACACACCCCTTGAGGGCTTGGTCATGGGGACCCGCCCAGGGGACCTTGATCCGGGGATCGTCCTTGACCTCGTCCGCCGCTTTGGCCTGGAGCGGGCGGAGGAGATAGTGCAGCAGAAATCCGGTCTCAAGGCCCTTGCGGGGACCAGCGACTTCCGGGAGCTTTGGGCCAGACGGGAAGAGCCCCAGGTCAACCTGGCTTTAAAGGTCTACGTCCACCGGATCCTCAAGTACGTTGGGGCCTATGCGGCAGTGCTCGGGGGTCTGGATGCGTTGATCTTTACCGGCGGGATCGGGGAGCACGTTCCCTGGGTGCGAGAGCAGGTCCTTCTCAAGCTCAGCTTTTTGGGCTTTCGCCTTGATCCTGAGGCGAATCTTCAGGGCGGACCTCAGATCACTTTTGGCAAGAACCCTATCGCTCTGGTCCTCTCCACCGATGAGGAGCTTGCCGTGGCCCTGGAGACAGCTCGCTTAATCGAGCGATGATCGACCTCTTCGCTCTAACAGCTCATGAGGTAGACTCCCAGACCCAATTCTGGACTTCGGGGAGGTCCTCGAGGTGTTCGCGGATGTACGTTTGATGCTCCAGAAGCTTGCCCTCGAGCTCTGCGCTCGCAGCGCTTGAGCGGGAGTGAAGCCGGGGAACGTGGCTGAGCGCCAAGAGGGCCAGCTGAAACCGGCTCAGGCCGTTGCGTACCACCATATCAAAGGGAGTCGTGGTGGTCCCTTCCTCGGCGTAGCCTCGGACGTGGAAGCGCTCGGGGTGGGGTCTTCCGTGGACGAGATCGTGGATCATCCGCACGTAGCCGTGAAACGCGAAGATCACCGGACGATCTTCAGTGAAGAGCTCGATGAAAGCCTCCTGGTCAAGCCCGTGGGGGTGGTAGAGGGGAGGGGAGAGGGTCAGGAGGTCGACTACGTTGACCACTCGGAAGCGCAGCTCGGGAAGGAGACGCTTGAGATACCAGGAGGCTGCCACGGTCTCCAAGGTCGGCACGTCGCCTGCGGCGGCGAGGACCACATCGGGATCGTCCTGCTCCTCGCTTCCCGCCCACGCCCAGACCGAGGCGCCTCGAGCGCAGTGGGCGCGAGCTGCTTCGAGATCGAGCCACTGGAGCTGTGGTTGCTTGCCGATGACGACGAGATTGACGTAGTTTTGACTTCGCAAGCAGTGATCAATCACGGAGAGGAGCGTATTGGCATCTGGGGGTAGGTAGATCCGGGTGACCGAGCTCTTTTTGTTGATCACCGTATCGAGGAAGCCGGGACCCTGGTGGCTGTAGCCGTTATGGTCCTGCCGCCAGGTGTGGGAGGTGAGTAGGTAGTTGAGCGAAGCGATGGGGCGTCGCCATGGAATCTCCCGGCTGAGCTTGAGCCACTTAGCGTGTTGGTTGAGCATCGAATCGACGATGGTAGCAAACGCTTCGTAACACGGAAAGAGCCCGTGGCGTCCGCTCAGCAGATATCCTTCCAACCAGCCTTCGCAAAGATGCTCGGAGAGGACCTCCATGATCCTTCCCTCAGGGGAGACGTGCTCGTCGGTAGGAAGGATAGGCAGCTGGCTGCAGCGGTCGGTTACCTCGAAGACTGCATCCAAGCGGTTGGAGGTTGTCTCATCGGGGCTGAAGATTCGGAAGCGGTCGGGGTTCTTGCGTAGGACCTCGCGAAGGTAGGTTCCAAGGACCCGCGTCGCCTCGGCCTGCTCTCGGCCTGGCCCTTCTAGGGGGAGGGCGAATTCGGCGTAGTCGGGAAGCTCCAAGGGAACCCACAGTCGGCCGCCGTTAGCTTGGGGCGTGCTCCCCATGCGGAGGGATTTGGGGGGCAAAATCTCCAACACCTCTGGTCGAGGTTGGCCGAGCTCATCGAAGAGCTCCTCGGGACGATACGAGCGCAGCCATGTTTCGAGGAGGGCGAGTGCTTCTGGGTCGCTGCGCACCTCAGTCAGGGGAACTTGATGGGCGCGGAAGGTCCCTTCAATGGGTTTTCCTTTCCAGCTTTTCGGGCCCGTCCACCCTTTAGGCGTGCGAAGCAAGAGGGCAGGCCAACGCCCCTGGCCCTTGCGTACCCCCTGGATTCGCTCGTAGGCCTCGTCGAGGGCCTGAGCGAGCTCGGCGTGCACCTCTTGAGGATCCTCTCCTTCGACCCATAGAGGGTGGTAGCCCTGGGAGGACAGAAACCCGACGAGCTCCTCGCGGGTCTTCCGGCCCATGAGGGTGGGACCGCTGATCTTGTATCCGTTGAGGTGGAGGATCGGCAACACCGCTCCATCCCTCCGGGGGTGGAGGAAATCCACCCCGCGCCAGCTAGCGGCTAGAGGGCCGGTCTCGGCCTCCCCGTCCCCGATGACACAGGCGACGAGCAGCCCAGGGTGGTCGAAAGCCACCCCAAAGGCATGGGCTAAGGAATAGCCGAGCTCCCCTCCTTCATGGAGCGAGCCGGGGGTGCTGGGCCCTACATGGCTCGGAACCCCTCCGGGGGTCGAGAACTGGCGAAAGAGCTCCTGCATTCCGGCCTGGTCCTGGGTCACGCGGGGATAGTAGTCGGTATACGTTCCTTCCAAATAGAGATTGGCCAGGATGGCGGGAGCCCCGTGCCCTGGTCCGGTGATCAGGAGGGTAGGGGTGCGGGTGTCGCGGATCAGGCGGTTGAGGTGGGCGTAGATGAGGTTGAGCCCCGGGCTGGTACCCCAGTGTCCCAGGAGGCGGGGCTTGATGTGCTCAGGCCGCAAGGGCTCACGGAGAAGAGGGTTGGCCTGCAGGTAGATCTGCCCTGCGGCCAGATAGTTGGCTGCTCGCCAGTAGGTATGAAGAGAGGCCAGGGTCTTGGTCTCCATCAGTGAGCTCCCCCGCTGCGCATGAGAGGAGGAAGCCACTTTGCAAAGTCATGGGCATGCTGGAGGTAAGCTCCCCCACCTGTCACGGCGAAGATCACGGCCGAGAGGACCAAAAGGATCTGGACGACGGGTCGAACGCTGCGGCTCCTAAGGCCCAAGGGGAGGAGGAGGGCGCCGAGGCCGCTGGCGAGGTAGGCGATGAAGGCAAGGGTGGGTTGCGAGGTGAGGTGATCGTTCAGGATGTCGACCCCACACAGGAGGATGATCAGCCCGCCCACGCTGGCAAGGAGGCTGAGCGGGAGAGGATCGCTGCTTCCATAGATAGCGAACCCAGCGGCGAAGAGGAGGCTGCCAAACCAGAGGGCGGGTTCGCCAAAGACGATGTTGTAGGGTCCGGGAAGCGGCCAGGTCAGCACGGTATCGAGCGCGGTGAGTCCCAGGATTGCGCCTAAGACCCAGAAGAGCCAGGCCCAAGAGCGCCTCGCTTCGAGGGGAGCCTCGAGGTACCAACCCCCATAGATCGCGGTGAAGAAGAGCCCAGCTGCCGCAGCTGCCAGCTGAATTGTGAGATAGTCGATGAACATCCTGCCTCCTTGAAGTCCTGAGCCCACTCTAGGAGGGGTCCATTACCAAACCGTGACAGCGGGGCCCCTCGTGTGGTGGATGTATCGATGGGAGGGATGTGTTCCGAACTCTTTAGACTGCTTACAGGTCTTCTGATGGGCTATGGTGGAGTGAGATAGCTTTGGAGGCGCGATGAGCGAAGTGTTGGGTCTTTCCACCCTTGAAGCCCAGCGGCGACTTCAGACCTACGGTCCCAACGTCATCGAGGAGACTAAGGTCCACCCTTTGAGGCTCTTCCTCCTCAAACTGTGGGCTCCGGTGCCCTGGATGCTGGAGCTCACCTTTCTCTTAGAGCTCGTGCTCCACAAGTGGGCGGAATCGATCATCATCGCATTGCTCCTCCTCTTCAACGCGATCCTCGCCTTCAGCCAAGAGCAACGAGCCCAGAAAGCCCTCGAGCTTCTCCGAGAGCGCCTCAACGTTCAGGCCCGGGTCTGCCGAGATGGGGTCTGGACGACGATCCCTGCTTCGGAGCTGGTTCCCGGGGACTGGGTGCACATACGGTTGGGAGATCTGGTCCCTGCCGATCTCAAGATTCACGAGGGGCGGGTACTCGTCGACGAGTCATCGCTCACCGGGGAGTCGTTGCCGGTCGAGCGAGCAGAGGGAAGCTTGGTCTACTCGGGAACCACGGTGCAACGAGGGGAGGCGACCGGTGAGGTGCAGGCTACCGGGCGCAAGAGCTATTTTGGCAAGACTGCTGAGCTCGTGCGGACAGCAGGGGCGAAGAGCCATCTTGAAGCCCTGGTCCTCTCGATCGTTCGCTACCTTGTCGTGATGGATGGCCTGCTCGTGGTGGCCATGCTCCTCGATGCGCTCGTCAGCCATCTTGCCCTCGAGAAGGTCCTTCCTTTTGCCCTCATTCTCCTGGTCGCCTCGGTTCCCGTCGCCCTCCCGGCGACGTTCACCCTGGCTACCGCGCTGGGTGCCCTTGCACTCGCCAAGAGCGGGGTTTTGGTGACCCGGCTGGCGGCGATCGAGGAGGCGGCGGCGATGAGCGATCTCTGTAGCGACAAGACAGGAACCCTGACGCAAAATCGCTTACAGGTGAGCGAGGTTCGAGCCTGTCGGGGTGACCCTAACGAGGTTGTGCGGATGGCCGCTTTGGCCAGCGACCCCGCAACGCAAGACCCAATCGACCTTGCAGTGCTAAGGGCTGCGGAGGAGCGCTCGCTCGAGCTTCCCCCCCGTCAAGGCTTCACCCCGTTTGACCCAGCGACCAAGCGCTCTGAGGCTCTTTGTTCCCTCAACGGGGTTCCTTGGAGCGCTCTCAAAGGTGCTCCTCAGATCCTGGCCGAACTCTGCCAGGAGAAGGATTGGGAAGCAGAGGTTCAGGCTCTGGCTGCGCGTGGGGCTCGGGTGCTGGGGGTAGCTGCGGGGCCTCAGGGCCATCCTCAGCTACTCGGCTGGATCGCCTTCTCAGACCCGATCCGCGAGGATGCCCCTCAGCTCATCGAGCGCCTCAAGCATCTCGGCCTACGGGTTCGGATGGTGACGGGGGATAGCCTTGCGACAGCCGCCTCGGTGGCCAACCAGCTAGGCATCGAAGGGCCTGTGTGTGACCGAAGCCATCTCGATCAGGACTGCGGTGTGTACGCTGGGGTCTTCCCGGAAGATAAGCTTCGGTTGGTGAAGAGCCTTCAGCAACAGGGACGCATCGTGGGTATGACGGGAGATGGGGTCAACGACGCTCCGGCGCTCAAGCAAGCCGAGATGGGTATTGCAGTCGAGAGCGCCACTGACGTCGCCAAGGCTGCAGCGAGCCTGATCCTCACCCAGCCGGGGCTTCAGGGCATTGTGCGGGCAGTGGAGACGGGGCGGGAGGTCTATCAGCGCATGCTGACCTATACGCTGAACAAAATCGTCAAAGTCTTCCAGGTCGCGCTCTTTTTGAGCTTGGGCTTGATGCTCGCGCATCGATTCGTCGTGACCCCCCTTTTGGTGCTCCTCCTGATCTTTGCGAACGACTTTGTCACCATGTCCCTTTCGAGCGATCGGGTACGCCCCTCGCCCAAGCCCGATCGATGGAACGTTCGGGTCTTGGTCACCTCTGCCTTAGGCATCGCTGTCGCCTGGCTGGCCTACATCTTCGGGGTGTATTGGTTGGGGCAGGTGGCCCATCTCTCGGATCCGAGCCAGCAGACCCTTGACTTCCTCGGCCTGGTCTTTTCGGGATTGGCCAACGTCTTCTTGGTGCGCGAGCGGGGTCCTTTGTGGTCGTCGTGGCCGGGGCGTCCGCTCTTGTGGGCGAGCGGGCTCGATGTGCTCGCAGTGATCCTTTTTGCCTGGAGAGGATGGCTGATGGCCCCTCTTTCCCTTGTGGGATCGTTTGCCCTCCTGATCGGCACCGCTTTGTACACCCTGCTCCTCGATCGGGCTAAGGTCAGACTGCTTCGAAGCCTCAACGCTTTCTAGCTCACGGGTCAAGCGCGTTACATTCTCAGAACTCCTTGTGGCAGACTAAACGAAGATGGACCTGACTCCCTATCTACCTGCTCTCTCGATGGGCTTTTTAGCTGGCCTTGCGGTGGGCTTTACGCTCAAGGTGGTCGGGAAAATCCTAGCTATCCTCATCGGATTGATCTTCATTGCCCTCCAGCTTTTGGCCTATGAACACCTGGTTCAGATCAATTGGGCCGGCATCCAGCAGATGGTTGCCCCACACCTAACTCCTCAGGCGGTTCAGGGAAGCGCCCAGCAGTTTCTTTCAATCGTGACCCACAATCTTCCTTTTGCCGGGGCGTTCATCCCTGGGTTCTGGTTGGCCATTCGGCGCTGAGTCAGGTTGTGAAGATCGCTTTGCAAGAGCGGCGAGAAGGCCTTTGGTGGGCGCTGACGGGCTCGAACCGCCGACCCCATCCTTGTAAGGGATGTGCTCTACCAGCTGAGCTAAGCGCCCCTCTTTGAGCATACCAGGTCGATCCTTTAACGTGGAGCCATGCTCTATCTGAGTGAACAGGATGTCGAGGCCCTGCTCAGCGTAGAGGAAGTCCTAGAGGCCCTGGAGCGCGCTCATCGGGCTCAGGCGGAGGGCAAGGCGGAGAACCGACCCCGGAGCCGCCCCCGCGGTCCTCATACCATCCTCAATGTGCTTCCAGCTGCCATTCCGGGCTACTTAGGCCTCAAGGCCTACACTGCGGGCCCCGGTGGGGCTCGCTTTTATGTGCTCCTCTTTGCTGAGACTGGGGAGCTGCTCGCCTTTGTGGAGGCCGATCGTCTGGGACAGCTCCGGACCGGAGCGGCCTCCGGTTTAGCCACTCGCTACCTGGCTCCTGAAGGGGTGCGTGTCCTGGCCCTTTTGGGAGCAGGCTATCAGGCTGAGACCCAGCTTGCAGCGATGCTGGCGGTTCGACCTTTTGAGGAGGTGCGCGTCTATAGCAGGACACCTGAACGCCGGGAGGCTTTTTGCCACGCGATGGAACCTCGCCTGGGGCGTCCCCTTCGTCCGGCCACGAGCGCTGAGGAAGCGGTGGATGGGGCTCAGGTGATCTGCACGATCACATCATCGCGCGAGCCGGTGCTGCTGGGGCGTTGGTTGGCCCCGGGAGTCCACCTCAACGCGGCGGGTTCCAACTGGGCCCATCGGCGGGAGCTGGACGCTGAGGCGGTGGCCCGTGCTCGGCTGGTGGTGGTCGATGACCTCGAGCAAGCCCGCCTTGAGTCGGGAGACCTCGTGCTCGCCGAACGAGAGGGGGTTTCGGTCTGGAACCGAGCGGTTCCGCTCAGCGCGGTGGTGGCGGGCGCGGCGCGCCGACCCCACCCCGAGGCGATCACCCTCTTTGAATCCCACGGCATCGGTCTTTGGGATGTGGCTGCAGCTGCCCTTGCCTACGAGAAAGCCAAGCGCCTGGGAAGGGGGCAGGAGGTACCGACGGGGCCCTGATCAATCGAGCTTGCGCCGAGGGCTGAAGCGAACCGCCAAGCTTCGGGCGATGACCAGGAGGAGCAGGCTGCTGCTCCAGATGAGGAGCTCGAGGCCGTGGAGGCTTTGGGTGAAGAGGCCGAGCAGCATCTTGCGCACAAGAAAGGCGACGCCGACTTCGAGGAGGATCTCGAGGCGGACCCGTTCATGCTCGAAGTACTCGATGAAGACCCGGACCAACTCGAGGACCACGATGAGGGAAAAGACGTTGGTCACCAGGGCTTTGAGATCAATCGGGAGCCCCCGCTCGGCGAGGCCGCGGGCGAGCTCGCCGAGCACCTGAAGGGCTTCCACCGCGACCCCGATGAGCAGGGCAAGGAGGGCTAAGCCCAGGAGAATCCGGGTCAGCGTGCTGTAGAGGCGAAGCAGGAGCGCTTCCACTAAGCCCGACGAGCGTTCCAGAGCTTTCGGGTCACGATGATTTGGCCTGCATGGTGCGAGGCGTGGGTGGAGAGGTGGTCGAAGAGATAAGCGGCCCGGACCCGAGCTCCTCCCATACTCGCCTCCCGCTCGAGGTCAGCTGCCCGCAGCGCGGCGAGGCCTTGGCGAACGTCTTGAAGGAGGTCGCGGGTCTCGCGGAGCACCTCCTCGGGGTGCCTGTCGCTCGGGCTCATCTCGTCGTGGGCTGAGGTGCGAAGGGTCTCGGGGATCTCCTGAGCGGTGCCGCGCAGGAAGAGCCGGTAGGAGCTGCGGCCGATGTGGCGGACCAGCCCACCGATGGGATTCATCTCGGGGCCGGGAACCCACCAGAAGCCCTCCGGACCGAGATCGCCGGCCCAGCGAGCGATCATCTCCTCGACCTCTTCGAGGTTGCGCAGCCAAAGAGAGACCTGAGGAAGAACGCCGGGAACCTCACCGCGAAGGAAGGGGGGAAGCTGCATGCTCCCAAGCTACCACATCAGCAGCCGCTGCTGAGCACCGGTATACTGGCGATGGATTTAGGGATGACAGTGCCATCTGCAAAAGAGAAGAGGAGGTTGAGGTTGGCATAGCCGGTTGTCGAGATACCCTGCGGGCGGGTTCCAGAGCCGAGGGAAGTGGGGACGGAGCCGTTTTGGATCGTGACGCTTGCAGTTCCCGTGCTGGCGCTGAGGCTGAGGGTAAAGTTACCTAGGTTGAGGGAGGACCCGCTGGTTTGGCCGACCAGAGTACCGCTGACTCCCTGAAGCGGACCGCTATAGCTGAACGAGATGGTGAGAGATGTGTCTGAGTAGTTGGAGCTGTTACAGATATAATAATAGTTTTGCACATTGTTGTAGTAACTCGTGGTGTAGCCGAGGTTAGAGACACCATCGCTGGGGCCCACCACGACCACGCAACCGGTGAGGACAAGGCCGAGGGCACCGAGGAGCCAGAGCCGCTTCATACCTTGACTTTAGATGCTTTCTTGGCTGCGTGGATGAGGGTTTGCTCAAGCTCTCTTGATAGGATGAGCGCATGGCCTTCTGGCTTCTCAAATCTGAGCCCGATGTCTTCTCGATCGCCGATCTTGAGCGGGAAGGTACGACGCTTTGGGATGGAGTGCGCAACTATCAAGCGCGCAACTATCTCAAGGCCATGAAGCCCGGTGATCTTGCGTTCTTCTACCACTCCAGCACCGCGCGTCCAGCCATCGTCGGGCTCTGCCGGGTTGTTGAGAGCGGACTCGTCGATCCCAGCCAGTTCGATCCTCAGAGCCCCTACTACGATCCCCGGAGCACCCCAGAGGTGCCCCGTTGGTGGACGGTCCGGGTGGCGTTTGAAGCTTATTTGCCTGAGCTTCCTCTGGCCTTCCTACGCGAGCAGTTCACCCCCCAAGAGCTTCCTCTGCTCCGGCGGGGCAACCGGCTTTCGGTGTTGCCCATCGGCGACGAAGTGGCCCAGCGGATCCTCCAACTGGCAGGCAGAGTAGAGTAAGACCCATGGATCCACGCGCATTTTTCGGCGCTCATGCTGAAGCCTACTCCCAAAGTCCTAGCCACCGCTCGGGAAAGGATCTAGAAGCCCTTGTCCTCGCGCTTCAGCCGCGCTCCTGGGAGCGAGCCCTCGATGTGGCCACGGGGCCCGGCCACGTGGCGCGAGCCCTAGCCCATCGGCTCCGAGCCGTGGTGGGGGTAGACCTCACCCCCGCCATGGAGCCGGTCTTTGTGCGCAACGCCAAGGAGGAGGGCCTGCACAACCTTGTCTTCCGCGTGGCCCCCGCTGAGGCGCTACCGTTTCCCGATCAGAGCTTCGACCTGGTGAGCTGCCGAAGGGCAGCCCACCACTTTGAGGATCTCACTCGGGCGCTCGGCGAGATGCGCCGGGTCTTGCGGCCCGGGGGACGCCTGGGCCTCGTCGACATGGTAGCTCCCGAAGATCCCGAGGGGGCACGCTGGCTCAACGACCTCGAGCGGGCGCGGGACCCTTCTCATCGGGAGGCTTTAGCCCCTTCGGAGTGGCAGAGGTGGATCGAGGAGCAGGGGTTCTGGATCGAGCGCTTCGAGCTCCTTGAAGAGCCGATGGAGTTTGCTCGCTGGCTTGCTCCTCGTGAAGAAGCGCCAGAGGTCATGGAGCTTTTGACTGAGCTTCCGCGACGAGTGCGCGAACTTCTTTTTGTCGGTCCCCTTTGGCGTAAGACCCGCATGCTCCTCGTGGCCCATCGGCTTCCGTGATCAAATACTTAGGCTCTAAGCGGGCTCTGTTGCCCTGGATCCTCGAGGTGGTCAGAGCGCTCGAGGTGCGTTCAGCGGCCGACCCTTTCTCGGGGAGCGCTCGGGTCGCCCACGGCCTTAAATCCCTGGGTCTTTTCGTCATCGCAGGCGACGAGCTTACGTTTGCCGCGACGTTGGCTCGCGGCCTCATCGAGGCCGATCGGTTGGAGTATCCCCCTGAACGGGTCACCCCAATCTTGGAGGCCCTGAACAAGCTTCCCCCCCGACCAGGCTGGTTCACCCGTCGCTATGCGGAGGAGGCCCGCTACATCCAGCCCGCTAATGCCGCTCGGATCGAGGCGATCCGGGAGGCCATCGAGGTCTATCCTGAGCCTCTGCGCTCGCTGCTTCTGACCAGCCTCCTCCTTGCGGCTGATCGGGTGGACTCCACGGTGGGGCTGCAGATGGCCTATCTCAAGCGCTGGGCTCCCCGGTCGTACCGGCTCCTTGAGCTCACCTATCCTCCCCTGCTGCCAGGAGAGGGAAGAGCCCTCCAGGCTGAGGCGAGCAGCTGGATCGGAGCCGCCGAGGTGGATCTCGTCTACTTGGACCCCCCATACAACCAGCACTCCTATTTGGGGAACTATCACCTCTGGGAGACCCTCGTGCGCTTTGATGATCCGCCGACCTATGGCATCGCCCGCAAGCGCCTCGAGGTCAAAGAGCACAAGAGTCCCTTCAACCAAAGGCGCCTGGCCTGGGGGGCTCTTGAACGACTGCTGGCCGCGGTGAAGGCTCCTCACCTCCTCCTCTCCTTCAGCGACGAAGGATTTTGGCGGCGTGACGAGCTTGAGGCGCTCCTCGCCCACAAGGGGTGGGTGGTGGTCCTGGAGCATCCCCATCGCCGCTATATCGGCACTCAGATCGGCATTCACAATCCTCAAGGAGTTCCCGTCGGGACCCCGGGGGCCAAGTACAACCGTGAGTTTCTCTTCTACGTGGGACAGGAGCGCGCGAGCTTGGAGCGGGTCCTCCGATTTAAGGAAGCCAGTTACCTCCACAGAGGATGATGCCGAGGCGTCGGGGAAGGGAGCTCTTCTCGAGGAGGGGGGCCAGGGCTAGAGCTCCAGTCGGCTCGACGACCTGCTTGAGCCGACCGAGAAGCAGGCGCTGGGCTTCGAGGATGCTCGCTTCCTGAGCGATGAGGATCCGATCGACCCGTTGGCGGATGACCTGCCAGGGGCGCTCGCCTAGACTGAGTGTCCGGACCCCATCGGCGATGGTTGGGGGAGTCTGCTCGAGACGGTAAAGACGCCCCGCCTCAAGGCTTCGCCGAGCGTCGTCAGCGAGGGCTGGTTCGACTCCGAGGACCTGGGTGTTGGGTGAGAGGGCTTTCACCGCTGTGCTCACTCCCGAGATGAGTCCCCCGCCTCCGACCGCGACGAGAACGGCTTCAAGCTCCGGAACGTCTTCTAGGAACTCAAGAGCCAAGGTTCCTTGGCCAGCCATGACCTCTTCGTCATCAAACGGGTGGATCAAGGTATAGCCCGTCTCCTCAGCGAGGGCACGGGCGATCGCTTCGCGGTTGTCTCCCCGGACTCCTCGATCGTAGATCTCAGCCCCATAGCTGCGGGTGACTTCTTTTTTGAGCGGCGAGGCGTCTTCTGGCATCACGATGAGGGCGGGAACGCCGAGCACCCGGGCAGCATAGGCGACTCCCTGGGCGTGATTGCCGGAAGAGACCCCTAAAAGGCCACGAGGGGCTTTGAGTTGGAGAGCGGCGTTGAGCGCTCCACGGGCCTTGAAGCTGCCGGTTTTCTGCAGATGTTCCCCTTTGAAGTAAAGCTCCTTGTTGAAGAGTCGATTCAGGCTTTGGCTCGTGAGCACGGGAGTCCGGTGGACAAAGGGGGTGATGCGCTCTCGGGCAGAGCGAATAGCCGCGAGCTCGAGCATCTTTTCATTCTACGCTGTCCAGCGCAGACCCTCATGACCATCATTGAGAATGCCGAATGCGGGATCTGTCTGCTGGGACTTGCGGGAGAAGGGGTCGAGGGGTAGCCTAAAGTCATGCGCTCCTTCTCCTGGTGGCCTTGACGCCGGGGGGAGGGTGCTGCTCTCATCCCCGGGGTCTTCCCCGGGGCTTTCGTTTTGAGGTCTCTATGGTGCGTGCCGCGACCCTCGTTCCGATCAAAAAAGCACTTCTCGCCGATCTCGAAACTCCTGTCAGCGCCTACCTCAAGCTGGCCGAGAAGCGAAGCCCAAGCTTCCTGTTGGAGTCTGTTGAGGGTGGAAAGGCCTGGGCGCGCTGGTCCTTCGTCGGTGTGGGGGCTCGTCGAACTTTCCGCCTCAAGGACGGCCGCATGACCCTCAACGGCGAGGAGATTTCCGCTCAGGATCCTTTGCGGTCCCTCTACGAAGCGATCGTTCGCCCGATCCGACCAGACCCTGATCTTCCTATCTTTTGGGGGGGCGTGGTGGGCTACGCAGCCTATGACCTCATCCGCTCCTATGAGCGGCTGCCTTCGCTCAAACCGGATGTGCTTGGCTTACCCGACCTGCTCTTTGTGGAACCGGAGATCGTGGTGGTCTTCGACGCCTTTCGGCAAAAGATGTTCTTAGTGGCTCCGGCTGAAGAAGGGGAGGAGCAGGAAGCTCAAGAGCGCCTCGACTGGGCTGAGCATCGCTTGCGGGGCCCGCTTCCCGGAGTGCCGGGTGAGCGGGCTGGGCGGAGGATGACTTTTCAGCCCAACATGGGCCAGGAGGACTTTGAGGCCATGGTGGAGCGCTCCCTCGAATACATTCGGGCAGGCGACATCTTTCAGGTGGTCCCGAGCTTGAGGCTCTCGGCGCCTCTCTATGTCCACCCCTTTGCGATCTACCGGGCTCTTCGCTCTGTTAATCCAAGCCCGTATATGGGCTATCTCGATCTGGGTGAGGTCACCTTGGTGGCAGCTTCACCCGAGTCCTTGCTTCGCTCGGATGGGCGTTGGGTCTATACCCGGCCGATTGCCGGAACTCGCCCAAGGGGCCGCGACGAGCTCGAGGACCAGGCCCTGGCCCAAGAGCTGCTTGCCGACGAGAAGGAGCGGGCCGAGCACATCATGCTCGTCGACCTTTCCCGCAACGACTTGGGGCGCGTCTGCCGCTATGGGAGCGTGCGCCCCCGGGAGCTCATGGTGATCGAGCGCTACTCTCACGTGATGCACCTCGTCTCGCAGGTCGAAGGAGAGCTTCGGGACGACCGTACACCGCTTGATGCCCTCGCTTCGGTGCTCCCCATGGGGACCGTCTCGGGGGCGCCGAAAATTCGGGCCATGGAGATCATCGAGGAGCTCGAGCCAAGCCGGCGGGGGGCCTATGCGGGCTGCTTTGGGTACCTCGCCTATGATGGCCATATGGATATGGCCCTCACCCTGCGCAGCCTGGTGGTGGCTCAGGGAGAGGCGCACATTCAAGCAGGAGCTGGGATCGTCTTTGACTCCCAACCCGAGCGGGAGTACAAGGAAGCTTTGAATAAGGCCCAAGCGTTGATCCGAGCTGTCGAGCTCGCGCAGGAGGGGCTCGTATGAAGCGCGTTTTGGTCGTCGATAACTACGACTCGTTTACCTACAACCTGGTCCAGTACCTGGGGGAGCTTGGGGCCGAGGTCACGGTCTGGAGGAACGACACCTTTACCTTCACCGAGCTCGAGGAGCTCGATCCCGAAGGGATTGTGATCTCTCCCGGTCCCTGCACGCCCAAGGAAGCCGGTCTCTCGGTGCCCCTGATCCAGCGCTACGCCTCCCGGTATCCCATCTTGGGGGTCTGCTTGGGCCATCAGGCCATCGGGGAGGCTTTTGGGGCCAAAGTGGTGCGCCACCGCTTCATCCTCCACGGCAAGGTAAGCCCCATCGAGCATGACGGGAGCGGGGTCTTTCGTGGGCTTCCCTCCCCCTTTCAGGCCACGCGCTACCACTCTTTAGTCGTTGTCGACCCTCCTGAAGAGCTAGAAGTCAACGCCTGGTCTCAGGAAGGAGGAGCCCCCACGATCATGGGCCTGCGCCATCGGCACTACCCGGTTCATGGAGTCCAGTTCCACCCGGAGAGCATTCTGACTGAGGTGGGCCGTCAGCTGCTCGCGAACTTCCTCTCCTTTTGATGCTCTCGCTCGTCATCCCAACCCACGATCGTCAGGAACTCCTGAAGCGCAAGCTCGAGCTTCTCCGGGAGCAAACCCTTAAGGAGTTTGAAGTCGTGGTGGTGGCGGATGGTTGTCAGGATGGGACCCTGGCTTTCTTGGCCGACTACCGCCCTCCTTATCCCTTACGGGTCCTCGAGGGCCCTGGGCGAGGGGCGGCCTGGGCCAGGAATCGGGGCGCTGAGGCCGCCTCGGGAACCTTCGTCCTCTTTTCCGACGACGATACGTTTCCGGAGCCGGACCTCCTCGAGGTCCATCTTCAGGCCCAAAGGGCTAGCCCCGGGGTCTATCAGGGAGCTTCGCGCTGGGAGAGTGGAGCGGTCTGGCGTCCTCGCCGGCGGGGGCCCTGGCTCCGCTGGACGAGCATGCTGGGCAGCAACTTGAGTCTTCCCCGCGAGCTCTTGATCCGGCTAGGCGGGTTTTGGGAAGGCTTTACCAGCTACGGCGTGGAGGACCTCGAGCTGGCCTATCGCCTGGTCCGCGCCGGCCTGCGGATCCGCTACCTGCCGGAAGCTCGTGAGGTGCATGCCGGGGGCCCCTCGCTGGGAGACACAGCCAAGGCCTTCTCGGCTGGCCAGCAGGCGGTCTGGGCGGTGCGCCGCCACCAGGATCCCCGGCTCGCCTGGGAGCTTGGCGTCCATCCTTGGCTCCTTCTCTTCAAGCGCCTGATCTACGCTCTGCCGGTTTCCTCACCACGCTGGCGCTACGAGGCCGCGTATGCTCAAGGGGCCTACCAGGCTTGGAGGAGCCGATGAGTTCGGTCTGGATCCTCATCGTGAGCTATCGGAGCGAGGAAGAGCTTCGGGATTGCCTCGATTCGCTCAGCGGCCTGGTGGAGCCTCCGGCGGGGATCTTGGTGGTGGAGAACGGAAGGGCGCCGAGACCTCCTTTCGTCGACCCCTCGGTCCGCTGGGTCCAGGCTCCCCGCAATCTGGGCTATGCGGGGGGAGTCAACCTGGGTCTTCGCCTCATCGAGGCCGAAGGGGCGCACTATGCTTGGCTCCTCAACCCGGATACCCGAGTCGATCGAGGAGCCCTCCGGGCCCTTCTCGAGCGGATCGAGGGGGATCCTTGCCTTGGGGCGGTGGGCTCGGTCCTCTTTGACCTCGAAGCTCCCGAGCGGATTCAAGCCTGGGGAGGGGGGTGGGTCTCCCGTTGGGGTCAGGTCGGCCTCTATACCCGTCCGGTGCCGGAGCGCCGTCTGGGGTACCTCACGGGCGCTAGCCTGCTCCTCAGGCTCTCCGCTCTCCGGGAGGTGGGCCCTTTGGATGAGGGGTTCTTCATGTACTTTGAGGACACCGACCTCAGCCTCCGCCTCCGGCGAGCTGGCTATCGCCTGGGGGTGGCCCGGGGATCTTGGGTCTGGCACCAGGGCCAGGCCTCCTGGAAGGCCCAAGTCCTCGAAGCGGATCGCCGCTTCTCGGCTTCCGCGACCCGCTTCTGGTCCAAGCACTTTCGCTGCCCTGAGCTCCTGGCTCTTTGGGCGCTCATTCGTTGGAGCCTCATCTACCTTCCTCAGGGGCGCTGGGATCGGCTCAGAGCCCATTGGGAAGGCCTGCGTCGAGGAGGTTGGAAGTGGAGATCCTGAAAAAAGCTCTGTTAGCTGAACCGTTGAGCAAGGAAGAGGCGAGGAGCCTCATGGGTCAATTCATGCGAGGAGAGCTGACGCCTGCCCAGATGGCCGGTGTCCTCATGAGCTTGCGTACGCGAGGGGAGCATGCCGAAGAGCTCGCGGGGTTTGCCGAGGGGATGCGGGAGGCGGCGGTGCGGATCGAGGTCAGCCGGCGACCCCTCTTCGACATCGTCGGGACCGGAGGGGATGGCCGGAATACCTTCAACCTCTCCACCACGACGGCGTTTGTCCTGGCCGCCGGAGGGGTTGCTGTGGCCAAGCACGGCAACCGGGCAGCCTCCTCGCGCTCAGGGGCGGCCGATCTGTTGCAGGCTCTCGGGGTGCGCATCGATCTTCCCCCCGAGCGGGTGGCTGAGGCGATCGAGACTCTGGGGATTGGCTTTCTGTTCGCCCCCCGCCACCACCCGGCGATGCGCCATGTGGCGCCGGTGCGGGCCGAGCTCGGGGTGCGGACCATCTTCAACTTGCTCGGTCCTCTGACCAACCCTGCTGGGGCGACCCACTACCTTTTGGGCGTCTTTGCTCCCGAGTGGGCGCGGCCGATGGCCGAAGCCCTCCGTGACCTGGGAGCCAAGCGGGCTTGGGTGGTCCACGGAGAGGGAGCCGATGAGCTCGTTCTAGGGCGCAATCAGGTGGTAGAGCTCGCGGAAGGAGAGCTTCGGAGCTCGTCCCTCGAGGTCGAGAGCCTGGGTCTGAGCCCGACCCCTCTGGCCGCCCTGGCGGGAGGAAGTCCCGAGGAGAACGCTAGGCTCACCAGGGCGATTCTGGCTGGAGCGGAGTCCGGACCCCCCCGAGCGGCAGTCCTCCTCAACGCGGCGGCAGGCTTCTACATCGCCGGCAAAGCTCCAAGCGTGGCCCAGGGACTCGCTTTGGCCCAGGAGGTGCTGGATTCCGGGGCGGCCCTCGAGCTGTTAGAGCGACTGGTCCGCTTTAGCCAGGCGGACTGAAGCTTCGAGGATCGGGCCCATAGCGATTCTCGCCGGGAGTCCCGGGGAGCAGGCTCAGGATCAGGAGGGTCAGGGCCCCGAAGATGGGAACCAGCACGATCAACTCGAGCCATCCCGGCAGATCCAGGTCGTGGAGGCGCCGGCAAAGCACCGCGAGGCTGGGGATCAGGCTCGCGATCGCGAACAGAAGATAAAGATACGAGGAGACCGAGACGAGGAGTAGGCCGATGAGGAAGTTGCCCAGCCAAAACGTCCAGTACTCAGCTCGCGAAGCCCGCCCGGCGAAGACGGCGTACTTGATCCAGGGAGTTTGATAGTAGCGCCAGAGGGTGAAGATGTCCATCGATCGACCGTCAGCGTGAGAGGGTAAACGTAGCGATGAAGCGGAGGGTCATCAAGGTGCCGATGAGGCTGCCCCAGAAGAGGTAGACCCCTACCCGCTCGGGAGGATGGGGGAGGCTCCGGCGGAACCAGCCTTGGGGCTCCAAGCCGCTGAGGAAGAGGAGGAGCGCTCCGTTCACCGCTCCGTAGAGGAGGTGAAGGCCGTTGGTGTGAAGGCCTCCTAAGGGGAGCAGGAAGTCGATCAAGGCGAGAGCCACCGCAAGCCAGGCCAGCAGCTTGAAGATGCGGAAGCGGCGAGGTGTGGGCTCGCGGACCAGGAGACCGAAGCCAGTGAGCCAGAAGAGGGCCAACCCGATCAAAAGGACCAGGACTCCCAGTCCCCTGAGGAGGAGAAAGAGGGTCATGGGCGCTGGCGCAGGGGAAGGGCCTCTTCGAGGGCTTGGGCGAGCTCGATGAGCGCCCTGTCGGTGAGCAGCTCGCCGATGAGCGAGACCCCGACCGGCTCCCCGTTGGGCCGGCGACCAGCGGGCAGGCAGAGCACCGGAACCCCTGCGGTTGAGGTGAAGCTCGAGAGGGTGTTGCTCACTGTCATGAGGACGTCGACCTCGGCAAAAGCCTTGCGAAGGGCCTGCAGGCCGACGCGACGATTATGGGCGACCTGCGCGGCGTAGCCCTCCGGGCTGAGGGGCTCGGCGAAGGAGGCCTCCAGGAGGTCTTGGCCGTAAGGCATCGCCTCGGGGTGGGCCCGGTTGAAGTCGATGACCTCTTTGAGGCTACCTACTGGAGCTCGGGTGGCTTTCAAGTAGGCGTTGACCCCCTCGCGAAGCCCAAAGCGGAGGACTGGGTGCATCTCGATCTCTCCTTGGAGAGGGGGGATCTCGCGGACCTCAGCCCCCAAGGCCTTGAGGGCTTGCTCAATGCGGTCTAACGCTTCTCGGTCTCCTTCCCGCTCGAGCTGAGCGACGCGGCCGACCCGGAGAGGGTGGGGAAGGGGAGTAGGTCGGTGGAGGGTACGCAAGGTTGCCGGATCGCTGGGATCATGGACGGCCAGCACCTCGATGAGGAGGGCGAGGTCCCGGGCGTGGCGAGCCATGGGGCCAGCAGTATCCTGAGCCTCGGTAATGGGAATGATGCGGTCTCGGCTCAGAAGGCCTAGAGTGGGTTTGAGCGTGTAGAGGCTATTTTGCGAGGCGGGATAGACGAGCGAGCCTGAGGTCTCGGTGCCGATGCCTGCGGCGGCTAGGTTCGCCGCGACTGCCACGGCGGTTCCGCTCGAGGAGCCACCTACGTCGTAGAGTCCATAGGGGTTTCGGGTATACCCGCCGAGCGCGCTGAAACCGTTGACGGAGCGGCTGGACATGTAATTGGCCCACTCGGAAAGGTTGTTCTTCCCAAGGATCACGGCGCCTGCTTCCCGCAGGCGGGCGACGAGGAAGGCATCCCGATCGGCGAGGGCTCCCCGGAGGGCTGCTGCTCCTGCGGTGGTGGGCAATGGGGGACGAGTAGCCAGGTTGTCTTTAAGGCAGATCGGAATTCCGTGCAGAGGCCCTCGATCCACGCCTTCACGGAGTTCCCGGTCGCGAGCTCGGGCTTCCTCGAGGACCTCCGGATTGATTGCGATGTAAGCTCCGAGGTCGGGGTTCTGCTCCGCGATTCTGCCCAAATAACCCAAGGTGAGCTCCTCAGAGCTCGTCGTTCGCGCTCTGAGGAGCTGGCCGAGCTCCTCGAGGCTTGCTTCGAGGAACTCTTCTGGAAAAGGGCCGGTCTTGGGGATCTCTAAGCTCTGGCGCCAGGGGGACTCTTGGCCGGACGACTGCTCGGCCACCTGCCGATCGAGAAACTCCTTCCAGTCGCGCATACCCTCACCTTTAGATGTCGAGCTCAGCGTAGCGAGCGTTCTCTTCGATGAACTCTCGCCTTGGCCCCACGTCCTGGCCCATCAGCCGCTCGAAGATCTCGCTGGCGAGCAGGGCGTCTTCCATGGTGACCTGTTTGAGCACCCGGCGGCTGGGATCCATGGTGGTCTCCCAGAGCTGCTCGGCGTTCATTTCCCCCAGCCCCTTGAAGCGCTGAATCTCATAGGTGCGATCCCCCAGCTCGGCAAGCGCCCGCTTGAGGGCTTCGTCGTCGAAGAGGTAGATGGTCTCCTTGCTCCGCGCTGGGCGAAGGCCGTAGAGGGGAGGCTGGGCGATGTAGAGATAGCCCTGCTCGATGATGGGGCGCAGGTAGCGGTAAAAGAAGGTGAGGAGCAGCGTCCGGATGTGGGAGCCGTCCACATCGGCATCGGTCATGATGATGATCTTGTGGTAGCGGAGCCCCTCGAGGTCGAAGTGGGCTTCCCCGTCGCCTCCGACCCCAGCTCCGATGGCGGCAACCATGGCTCGTACCTCGGCATTGGTCAGGGCCTTGGCTAAGCCTGCTTTTTCGACATTTAAGATCTTGCCGCGCAGAGGCAGAATCGCCTGGAAGCGACGGTCGCGCCCCTGTTTGGCACTCCCCCCAGCGGAGTCGCCCTCCACGATGAAGAGCTCAGCCTCCTCGGGGTTTTCCGACTGGCAGTCAGCTAGCTTGCCGGGGAGGTCGTCGGACTCCAGGGGGTTGCTTCGGCGAACCAGCTCGCGGGCCTTGCGGGCCGCTTCACGGGCCTGGGCGGCGCGGAGCCCCTTCTCGTAGATGGCCCGAGCGGCCCTTGGATTCTCTTCTAAGAACTCGAGGAGCCGCTCATAGACCACCTGGCTCACCGCGCTCCCCGCCTCGGGGTTGAGGAGCTTCCCTTTGGTCTGCCCCTCGAATTGAGGTTGGCTCAGCTTGACCGAGATGACCCCGAAGACCCCTTCGAGGAGGTCATCCCCGCTTGGCTGTAGGTCCCCTTTTTGCAGGCCGGCCCGCTTGGCGTACTGGTTAAGCGCTCGGGTATAGGCGGTCTTGAAGCCCGAGAGATGGGTTCCCCCATCCCGAGTAGGGATCATGTTCGCGTAGCTCACCAGCTGACCGGTGTAGCCCTTGGTGTGGAGGAGCCCCACCTCAACGGCAACTCCCTCGACCTCTCCTTTGAGGAGCGCAGGGGGATCATAGAGCGGCTCTTCGCCTTCGGCTAAAGCGCGGGCGAACGACCCCACCCCTCCTTGGTCGACAAAGACTTCCTCTTTGCCGTGAAGCTCATCGCGAAAGACCAAGCGAAGCCCAGCGACCAGAAAGCTCACCTCGCGGAGGCGGTTGCGAATCCGGCTAGGGTCAAAGCGAAGCCCCGGTTCGAAGATCTCGGGGTCCGGAAAGAAGCGGACCTTGGTCCCCCGTCGCCCTCCAGAAGGTCCGAGCCGCCGGAGCGGCTCGGTGACCTGACCGCGGCTGAAGTCGATCCGATGGTGGAAGCCATCCCGGAAGACCTCGACGCTCATCCACTCCGAAAGCGCGTTGACCACGCTGGCGCCCACCCCGTGGAGCCCTCCAGAGACCTTGTAGGCTCCTTCCTCGAACTTACCGCCCGCGTGGAGGACCGTATAGATGACTTCGACCGCGGGCTTGCCCTCTTCGGGCATCTCATCCACGGGAACCCCGCGGCCGTTATCTTCTACGCTGAGCGATCCGTCGGTGTGGAGGGTGGTGACGATCTCGCTGGCATAGCCGGCGAGCGCCTCATCGACCGCGTTATCGAGAATTTCTTTGAAGAGGTGATGATAGCCCTCCAAGCCGGTGCCCCCGATGTACATCGAGGGCCGGTGGCGGACCCCCTCGAGGCCCTTGAGGACCTTGATCGCAGTTGCGTCGTAGAGCGAGGGATCAGAAAGGCTCACCCCTCCAGTATACCGTTTTCGTTAACGACAGAATGGGCCGATGGGCGCGCTTAGCTCATGGGAACCTGTTTGAGCAACCTCCCCTCGATGCGGCTTAGGATCTCCTCCAGGCTCTCACCGGTCAGGGTTAACCCGTGGTTCTTGAGCCCTACGACAGCGTGACCAGGATCAGGGGCCTCCCGAACTTTTTGCGCCACTGCCTCGGCGAGCTGGTAGGTTCCGCAGGGATAGTTGAACTGAGTGGAGGGGGCTCCTTCCATCCAGGCGTGGACGTGGATGATGGCCTGGACCTGAGGATGTTCCCGGTAGATCATCCAGTGTTCGATGGCATCCACAGAGACCCGTCGCGGCTCGATGTGGGGAGGCACCGAGAGGATCATGGCGTTGGCGGGAGCATCGTAGTCCTTAACCATGAGGATATCCCGCCCCACCTCCTTGAGGTTCGACTTGTCCACCCCGCTGGCTGACATCCAGAAGCGCTGGGCGTCCTTGCGGACCGAGAGGTTGCCGTAAGAAAGCCCACCGATGCCGTAGAGGCGCTTGACGTGGCGGAGGTCTTCGGGAGTCAGGATCTCCTCGAGGGGGAAGGGGGCGGGGAGCAGATCCCACTCAGCCAGCCGTATGCCCGCTTGCCCCATTGCCCGGGTCAGCTCGTCACCCTGCCAGAGCTCCGGTTCGAGGTCCGGCTCAAAGCGGTTCTCGACGACCAGAACGGAGTTGGCGACCGGAAGGATTCTTTGGGCGAGCCGGTCAGCAAAGTTTTCGCCGTAGACTTCCCTGTAGTGTCCGAGCTCCAAGGTGAGGAAGTGGGCCTCGCGCTTGGGGACGTAGGCCAAGAGCATGTTGGAGAGCGCGCGCACCAGGTAGGGGTATAAAGCGGCGATGGGATCCTGAGGGATCTCATCCAGCTCGAGGAGCGAGACGACCAGGGTGCCCTGAGCCCGGCGGCGGTAGGGGCGCGGTGCGGCGGGGGTGATCGCGTTGAGGACCAGCCTTGGGGTCTCTGGAGCTTTCTCGAAGCGGAAGCCCTCGTCCTCAAGCTCCTCGATGAGTTGGGGAAGGATCGCCTGGAGCCCAGGGGTGGGCTCACCAACTAGGGTCAATACCTTTTCTTCCATAGCGCTGCTCCTTCAGCCCCTTAGGACCACTCTCGGACGGGGATCAGCTCACCCCCCTCGATGGCCTTCCGGATCGGCCGATAGCTCCGATCAAACCAGATCTCCACGGAAGCTCGATCCAGACTCTGAGGTGCCACGATGACCTTTCGGACATAGTAGCCTTCCTCAGTAGAGGAGATCTCCCCTCCTTTGGTTAGGCGAAGCTCGACGACCTCTTGGCTGCGCAGGGTCCGCACTCGAAGGCGGAAGGCAGTGGTTCCTTCGGGGACAAGGTGGGCATCCGGCTGCCGGCGGAACATGCCGATACACTATGTTACACCTCAGGGAGCACTTCTGCTTGGGTCAGTGCCCAGAGCTCTTCAGGGCTCAGAGCGAAGACTGAGCGGGAAGAGCCGGCTGCTGCCCAGAGGGGGTTGCGCTGGAGGAGGGCGGGATCGAGTAGGGTCCGTATGGGGCTTAGATAGCCGATGGGAGCAACACCTCCTACGGGAAAGCCGGTCACCGCCTCGACCCATTCCGGCGGAGGCTGTTCGAGCTCCTCGCCGATGACCCGGCGGAGCAGGTCGAGGTTCGCTCGGTGATCTCCCGCCACCAGGATCAGGTAGGGTTGTTGAGACAAGCGCCCTCGAAGGACGAGCGACTTCACAATCTGGCCCAAGGTGGCACCTACGGCGCGAGCAGCCTGGGCAGCTGTATGGGTGGAGTGCTCGAATTCCAAAATCTCTCGCTCGATGCCCTGGGCTCTCAGGGCAGCTCGGACGCGCTCAGTTGGGCTCATCGGCCAAGTTCAGCAAGCAGCCCTTGCAGGAGGCTGACCCGGGCTGGCAGGCTGGTCAGGTCGATCCACTCGTCCGGGGTATGGGCGCCCCCTCCGAAGAGGCCAAGCCCATCTAAAGTAGGTCGGCCCAGAGCGGCGGTGAAGTTTCCATCTGAACCCCCTCCAGCACGGGCCGGCTTGAGGTCAAGGCCGAGCTGGAGGCCAAGCTGGCGGGCCCGCTCGAAGAGGGCCTGAGACGCGGGGGAGGGTTCCATGGGGGGGCGGTTGAGCCCTCCTTCGAGGTGAATCTGCGCTTCTGGATGATGGGCCCGGAGGGCTCGGAGCCCAGCCTCCACGCGCTGCGCCTCTGCGCTGGTCCAGACCCTGAGGTCAATCTCCACCCAGGCATGGGCAGCCACGACATTGGTCGCGGTTCCCCCGCCGATCCGATTGGGCCCCAAGGTGGTGCCTGCTTGGGGATTGGCGAGACGGCTCACCTGTAGGATCTGCTCGGCGAGCTCGAGGATCGCGTTGACTCCTCGCTCAGGCTCATTGCCCTGATGGGCGGCCCGTCCGAAGACCTCGAGGCGGTAGTGGCCCACCCCTTTGCGGGCCAGCTTGAGGTCTCCCTCAGGGGTGGGAGGCTCGAGGACCAAGACCGCCTCCGCGCTTTGGGCCTCGGCCTCGATGAAAGGACGCGAGCTCGGAGAGCCGATCTCCTCATCGGGGGTGAAGAGCACCCTTAAAGGAGGGAGAGGGCTGCGTTGCGCCTGGGCGGCCCTGAGCGCCCAAAGGAGGGCGACGATGCCTCCTTTCATATCGTAGATCCCCGGGCCGATGGCCCGCCGATCCTCCTGGCGCCAGCCAAAGCTGCCGACCGGATGAACGGTATCGAAGTGGGCGAGGAGGAGGGTGGGGGTCCCTTGGCCGGGCCGTTCGAGGCGGAGCAGGGGGCCACTGGGGGTTGAGAAGGTCTCAAGGGCGCCCCAGGGGATAAAACGAGACTGAATCCAGGCGGCTGCCCGCTCCAATCGGGGTAGGTCGTTGGAGGGGGATTCGATCTCGACGAGCTCTCTTAGATCGTCAAGGAAGGCCCCGAGGTGTTCTTGGATGTAGGCGGGATCCATCCGCCTACAATACCAAAGACGACCTCGCCAAGGGGCTCAATCGCTCCGTGACCGACGAGGCTGACCCCCATGACCTTGAATCCCGAATCGGGGACCTCAAAGACAGTCCCTTGGAATTCACCCAGGGTGACCCGGCGGTTCCCCCCCATGCTTCCCCAGATCCGATAGCGGGCTCCTTGAGGTGGGGCCTCCTTCATGACCACCAGACAGCGGCCAGGGCTCCAGAAGATCATCCCTCGGGGTTTGCCCCGCTCATCGATGAGATGGTAGAGCTTGGTCTTTGGGTTGGCCGCCCAGCGCACGACCCGATTTTGGGTTTGGAGCGTTTGCTCGGTAGTCAGGGTATGGAGACCCAGGAGGATGAGGAGGGCCAAGGAGGCGACGAGGCCGAGCACCTGGGGGTTCCAGGGGCGCAGCCGGCGGCGAATCTTGATCCAGCTCCCAGGAGGAGGAGGGACCTGGGGGAGGGCTCGCGGCAGCTGGTAGAGCGTTTCTTGCAGCTCGTTGAGCTCCTGGCGCAGTTCGGGGTTGGCCTTAAGCTCCTCCTCGAGGGCGCGCGCCTCTTGAGGGGGGAGAAGGCCGAAGAGATAGTCGACCAGCCGCTCTTCCATCTAGGCCTCCTCCAAAAATCCTCGAAGCTGCTGGAGGGCTCGTCGGAGCTTGGTTTTGACAGTTCCCAAAGGGAGTCCAAACCGCTTCGCCAGCTCGCTATGACTATAACCCCGGTAGAAGGCCGCTTCTAAAAGCTCCCGCTCATCTTGGGGTAGGCGCTGGAGGGCAAGTCGGATGAGGATCCGCTCCTCGGGGGCCTCCTCCCAAAGGCCGAGCTCCTGGGTAGGGTCGTGGACATCCCAGGCTTCGTCTTTTTGGGGTCGGGCCTGGCGGGCCCTGAGGCGGGAGAAGGCGAGTGTCCGGGCGATGACGAAGAGGAACGTAGCGACCGAGCCCCGCTCGGGTTGGTAGCGGTGCGCCTCTCGGTGGAGCTTGACGAAGGTATCTTGCAGGATCTCTTCAGCCTCCTCTCGGATGCCTAGGATGTGGAGGAGGAGGGCGTAGACGGAGCCCGAATAGCGGCGATAGAGCTCCTCAAACGCCTGGAGGTCCCCTTGGGCTGTGCGATGGAGGAGCTCAGCGTCGTCCACCTCCTCTATTCAACCCTACGCACCCCAATTTGGCTATGGATGTTGCTCGGACTTTTGATGGTCCTTCTCGTCTTGAAGAGCGGCCAGCTGATTGACAAAAACAATCATAAACGATAAATTTCACTCAATCCATGAGCCTCTCAGCTGCTCGTCACCAGGCGCTGCTCCAATTGCTCCGGACCGATCGCGCGCTTTCGACCCGAGAGCTCGCCGAACGCCTTGATGTCTCTGAGGCCACCATCCGGCGCGACCTCGCCCTGCTCGCTCGCCGGGGCTTGATCCAACGGGCCCATGGAGGAGCGCTGGCCCCTGAAGGTGAGCCCCCCTATACCCTCAAGCTAGCTCAAAACCAGGAGGTCAAGCTGGCCATCGCTCAAGCCGCTCAAGGCCTGGTTCCCCAAGGGGCAACCGTCATCTTGGACTCGGGGACGACGCTGCTGGCTCTGGCACAGCTGCTCGCTGGTCGTCCCCTTCGGGTCATCGCCCTCGATCTTCCTATCGCCCAGGCCCTCTCGGTTGGCGAGACGGAAGTCTTGCTGGTCGGCGGTCGGGTGCGCAACGGCTTTTATAGCCTGGTGGGTTCGTGGGCTGAAGAGCTGCTCCTTCGGGTGCGAGCCGATCTTTTCTTCCTCGGCGCAGATGCTTGCGACGAGGGGGGGATCACCAACTACACCTTCGAGGAGGTGGGCATCAAGCGGAAGGCGATCTCGGTTTCAGCCCGCACCGTCCTGCTCGCCGACCGAAGCAAGTGGGGGCGTCGAGCACCCGCCTTCGTCGCTGCTTGGAAAGAGGTTGATCTCATGATCACCGACTTGGAACGAGGTCCAGAGGGGGTTGCCCTGGAGGTGGTCCGTGGAGCGCTTTAGAGCTCTCTTTGGTTACAAACCGGTGATCGCCATGATCCATCTCAAAGCCCTGCCAGGGGCCCCTTTGTACGATGGAGACCTCGAAGATATCGTCGCCTCGGCGAGGCGCGACCTCAGGGCCCTTCAGGAAGCCGGGGTGGATGCCGTGATGTTCGGCAATGAGAACGACCGTCCCTATGAGCTTGATGTCGATCGGGCAGCGGTGGCGGCGATGGCCTATGTCATCGGTCGCCTTCGGGGAGAGATCCGGGTCCGCTTCGGCGTGGATGTCCTGTGGGACCCGGTCGCCACGGTCGCTTTGGCGGCGGCGACGGGTGCCCAGTTTGCCCGCGAGGTCTTCACGGGGGTCTATGGATCAGATATGGGGCTCTGGCAGGGCCGGGCAGCGAGGGCCGTGCGCGATCAGCACCGCTTGCTGCGCGGCGACCTCTTCCTTCTCTACAACGTCTCAGCCGAGTTCGCCGCCCCTCTGGATGGACGGAGCCTTCCCGAGCGGGCTCGTAGCGCGGTGGTCTCCAGCTTAGCCAGCGCGCTTTTGGTCTCAGGGCCCATGACCGGTGAGGGCGTGGCTTTGGAGAGTCTGCGGGCCGTCAAAGAGGCGCTTCCTCAACTTCCGGTCCTCGCCAATACGGGAGTTCGCCACGAGACGGTGGCCGAGATCCTTCGGGTGGCTGACGGCGTCGTGGTCGGCACAGCGCTTAAAGAAGAAGGGGTGACCTGGAATGGCGTTGACCCAGAGCGGGCCCGGGCATTCATGGAGATCGTCCGTCGGGTGAGGGGGACCTAATGGTCATCGGAGTCGATGTGGGCACGACTGCCGTCAAGGCGGTCTTGCTGGATGAGCGGGGGGTTGTTCGGCGGGCCTCCGAGCAGGCTCACCCGCTGATCTCCCAGCAGCCCGGCTATGCTGAAGAGGACCCGGAGGCCTGGTGGAGCGGGGTGCTCCGAGCCCTCCGCGCGCTGACCGAAGGCCTTGATCCCGCTCAGGTGGAGGCTTTGGGGGTCTCCGGGATGGTGCCTGCCCTGATCCTTCAACGTGGGGGACGGCCTCTTCGGCCCTCGATCCAGCAAAACGATGCGCGCGGTTGAGGAGTGGATCGAGCTGCGGAGCCAATTTGGGGATGACTGGCTCTTTCAGCGGGCGGCGACAGTCTGGAATACCCAGATCTTGGCGCCGAAATTGCTCTGGCTCAAGCGACATGAGCCGGAGGCCTGGGAGCAGGCGGATTGGATCTCCGGTTCTTACGAGCACATCACCCATCGGCTCACCGGAGCGCGTTACAGCGAGGTGAACTGGGCGCTCGAGTCTGGGCTCTTCAACCCGTATCGGGAGAGCTGGATCGAAGAGCTCGCTGACTACCTTGACCTTGACCTTGAGAAGCTCGGCCCTCTCCGCCGTCCCCTGGACTGGGTGGGGATGCTGCGAGCCGAGGTGGCTCGCCTGACCGGCTTGCCTCAGGAGCTTCCGGTCATCGCTGGGAGCGCGGATCACATCGCGGCAGCTTTGGCAGCTGGCCTGAAGGAGCCCGGCGAGGTGGTCCTCAAGCTCGGTGGGGCAGGAGATGTCCTCTACGTTACCCACCAGCTGACCCCGATTCGAGAGCTCTATATCGATTACCACGATCTCCCTGACCGGTTTGTGATCAATGGGTGCATGGCCACTTCCGGAAGTCTGCTTCGCTGGTTTCGCGATCACTTCCGGCCCCAGGCATCCTTTGCTCTGCTCGATCAAGAAGCCGAGGATGTGCCTCCGGGGGCAGAGGGGCTGGTGGCCCTTCCCTATTTTCTGGGCGAGAAGACGCCCATCCACGATCCTCAGGCGCGCGGCATCCTTGTGGGCCTCACCCTCTCCCACACCCCCAGCCATATCTATCGGGCCCTCTTGGAGTCGGTGGCCTATGCCTTTCGCCATCACCTCGAGCTGCTTGAGGAGCGCGATCAGACGATCTCCACAGTGCTGGTCATGGATGGCGGAGCGCGCAGCTCGTTGTGGCGCCGGATCCTCGCGAGCGCATTGGGCCGGCCGGTGGCGTACGTGCGCGGAGGGGAGCGGGGGAGTGCCTATGGGGTGGCGCTGTTGGCCGGCGTAACGGCGGGATCGCTGACCTTTGACGATCTCAAGCGGGAGGTGGTGGAGCTCACCGAGCCGGAGGAGGCCTGGAGGCCTGTCTACGAGGCGCTTTACCCCATCTACCGCTCCACCTATCTTCGGCTCAAGGACCTATTTCCCAGATTGAGGAGTGCTTATGCCTAACGCGCTGGTGACTGGAGCAGGAAGCGGCATTGGGAAAGCGATCGCGCTTCGACTGGCTCAGGAGGGGTTCAAGGTCTGGGTCACCGATCGGGATGAAGCAGCGGCGCAGGCGGTAGGGGAGGCTTTAGGGATGCCGTTTGCGCCGGTTGATGTGACCCAGCGGGCCCAGCTGGAAGAGGTGCGTCAGCGGATCTTTGCCGAAGATGGCCGGCTCGATGTGGTGGTGGCGAATGCGGGCGTCTCGACGATGAACCGCTTTTTGGATCTCACCGATGAAGAGTGGGACGTCAACTTCCGGGTGAATGCCCAGGGGACCTTCCTCACCCTGCAGACATTTGCCCGCAGCATGATCCATCAGCCGATCCTTCCGGGTCGCGAGCTCCGCGGCAAGCTGATCGCTACCGCCTCGATGGCTGCTCGCCAGGCGGCTCCGCTGCTCGCCCACTACACGGCGAGCAAATTTGCGGTCCTCGGCCTTGTCCAGGCGGCAGCCAAAGAGTTGGCCCCTTATCGTCTGACCGTCAACGCCGTGAACCCCGGCTTTGTCAAGACCTCCATGCAGGAGCGGGAAGTGGTTTGGGAGGCCCGCCTGAGGGGTCTGACGCCTGAGCAGGTCATCGAGGACTACATCCGCCAGACGCCGCTCGGTAGGTTGGAGCTCCCGGAGGACGTCGCCAAGGTGGTGAGCTTCTTGGCCAGCCCTCTTTCGGATTTCATGACTGGAGAAGCCCTAGAGGTCAACGGTGGGGCCTGGATCTTCTGATCTTCTCATGACACCTTCATAGGAGACTTCCACGTGGTGGAACTGATCGGCCTCACCAAACGTTACGGGCGCGTGGGCGCGGTCAACGGTGTGAGCCTCAAGGTTGAAGAGGGCGAGTTCTTTGGCCTTTTGGGCCCCTCAGGGTGCGGCAAGACGACCACCTTGAGGATGGTGGCCGGCTTTGAGCGGCCGGACGAGGGAGAAGTCTGGATCGAGGGGATCCATCAAACCCCCTTTCCCCCCGAGCAGAGGCCGGTCGGAATGGTCTTTCAAAACTACGCCCTCTTCCCCAACATGACTGTCTTTGCCAACGTCGCGTTTCCTTTGCGCTTGAAGAAGCTTCCCGAGCGGGCAGTTCGCCAGCGGGTGGGTGAGCTTTTGGAGATGATCCATCTTTCGGGCTTAGAGCGACGCTATCCCAAGGAGCTCTCGGGAGGGCAACAGCAGCGCGTGGCCCTTGCCCGAGCTCTGGCCCGTCAGCCCAAGGTCCTGCTCCTTGACGAGCCTCTTTCGGCTCTGGACGCTAAGATCCGAGAGGAACTCAGGAGCGAGCTCAAACGCCTTCAAAAAGAGACCGGCCTCACCGCCCTTTATGTGACGCACGATCAGGAGGAGGTCTTGGCTCTGGCCGATCGCATGGCGGTCATGCGCGAAGGTCGGGTCGAGCAACTCGGGACTCCGCGGCAGATCTACACGAATCCCGCGACGCCCTTCGTGGCTCGCTTCGTGGGCTCTGGGGTCTTGGTACCCGGGGAGGCCCGGGAGGGTTGGTTCTATCGCAATTGCCGCTGGCCGGTCCGCGTCTCAGGGTCTGGCCGGGGGTACCTCCTGCTGCGCCCAGGAGCCCTGAGCCTAGATCCAGAGGGCTTTATGGCCGGTGAGGTCCTCCTCGCTACCTATCTGGGCAGCTGGGTGCGCCTCGAAGTGCGCACGGAAGACCTCACCCTTCAGGTTGACGTCCTGCCCGAGCTGGCCCCGGAACCCGGCAGCGCGATCCGCCTGCGCCTCCCCCCTGAGGCCCCCTTCATTGAGGAGCGCTCATGAGGCTCGGCTTCTGTCCCCCTCCGAATCGCCAGGCGCTTCTCGACTATGCCCTGCGCTTGAAAGGCTTCTATAGCTTCATTGAGCTGCCGGCTTGGGCGTGGGAAGAGCTCGCTCCGGCGATTCCCGAGCTTCGGGCGATGGGATACGAGCTCACCCTACACGCCCGCTTTGAGGATCTCAACTTGGGCACCTCCCTTGGGGAGATTCGGGAGGCTTCGATCAAGGTCCTCCTCGAGGATTTCGAACGCGCGGCGAGCTACGGCTTTGTCTTGGTCAACGTCCACGCTGGGAGCTTGCCCTGGCTGGACGATCCCCCACCTGGTCTTTCCCCTGAACACGAGCGTTTGCGCGGCCACATGGCCCGTATGAGAGCGGCAGCTTTCGACCGGGCGCTTGATGCGATGGCTCGGCTGGCCGATCAGGCCCGTCGGCTCGGCCTTCGCCTGACTTTGGAGAACCTGGCCATGCCCCAGGAGTATCCCCGCAGCCCTGAGGAGATGGCGAGGTTTTTGGCTATCGATCACCTCGAGTTCTGTCTCGATGTGGGGCACGCCCGCATTGCGGCTCAGCCTTTGACCTCGTTCCAGCATGCTTTGGGAGCCCGCCTGACTCATGCTCATGTGCACGACAATGACGGGCATTTTGACCTTCATTTGGCCCCTTCTCCTCAGCTCTTTGCCTCACTGCGGGGTCTAACTGCTTTGGTGGAGCTACCTCCCCGCTCGGTTGCCGAGTACCTCGAGGTAGCGCTTCAACTCGGTCGCGATGGGCTTGAAGCCCATTAGACATCAGGAGGGATCATGAAGAAGAAGTGGTTGTGGCTCATTCCCGTTGCTGCTCTCGCAGTGTTGTGGTTGGTGGGTCGGCCCAGCCAGGCCCAGACCGCTCAGCCGGTTCTCCCGCCGAGCTTGAATACCCCGTACATCCGGGAATTGGCGGCTAAGGCCCGGGCTGAGGGTGGAGTCATCTACACGTACGGCATGCCGAGCAACTGGGCCAACTACGGCCATATCTTCGCCGAGTTTCAGCGCCTCTTCGGAATTCGCCAGGAGGATATCGATATGGGGAGCTCCGAAGTCTTGGCCCGCATGACAGCAGAGCATGCCAGCAAGAACGATGTAGCTGATCTGGCGCCTGATTTTGCCCGCAAGTTGGCCGAGGAGGGGCTCACGATGCCGTACAAAGTTACGTCCTGGAACGCGATCCCCGCAGGGGCCAAGGGCGTGGGAAAGGATGGCTCGGTCTGGTACGAAGCTTATAAGGGGACCATCGGCTGGCTGGTCAACCCTCAGATCGTCAAAACGATCCCCCGCACCTGGACCGCGCTGGAGAACCCGGCCTATAAGGGGCTCATCGAGTACTTGGATCCCCGGGTGACGGGCACCGGTGTCGCCACGGTGATGTCCGCTGCTTATGCCCTCACGGGAGATCCTTACAACTACAAAGCGGGGGTCGACTTCTTCGCCAAGCTCCGCAAGCTGGGTGTGGTGGGGGCGGTGGATACCAATGTGACGACCTCCAATTTTGAGCGCGGCGAGACTGGGATCCTCATCAACTACGACTACAACCTCCTCTACTGGCAGCAGCACCTTCCCTTCAAGACGGTCCTTGTGATCCCCGAAGACGGCACGCTCTCCACCGGAGGCTCCGTCATCGCGGCCCGCAACGCTCCTCATCCCTACACGGCCAAGCTCTTCTTAGAGTTCATCCTCTCGAAGTACGGCCAGAGCCTCTATGCCCAGGCGTTCGTCACCCCGATTCGCCCTGATGTGCGCTTCCCTCCCTCGGTGGCCGATAAGTTCCCCCCTCGGAGTGCCTATGCGAAGGCGCTCCTCTTGGGCCACGTCTCTCAGAGCTTTGTCGAGGCGCTGCAGAAGTACTATAGCGACAAAGTCCAGTAAGGAGGTCTGGGGGTCTGGGCTCGGCCCAGACCCCTTCTTATGATGCGCGAGCGCTGGTTGATCCTTCCGGGAGTCGGCTTTCTCCTTTTCTTTTTTGGCTACCCCTTTTTGACCTTGCTCCAGGAGAGCCTCACGAGCTCTGGCCATTTGAGCTTCGTCCACTACATGAGAGCTTTGAGCTCTCCTCTCGACCTCGAGGCCTGGCGCAACACGATCCTCTTTGCATTAGGCTCCACCCTGCTCGCTGTTCTCGGTGGGATCTTCATCGCCTACTGGGTTGCCCAGCTGCCCCTTGCCTTGAAGCGGGTGATCCTCTCCCTCTTTGCGATCCCGGTGAGCCTATCGGGCCTGGTCGTCGCTTTTGGGTTCATTGTCCTTTTGGGACGCAACGGAATTTTGAACCAGATCCTTGCCGATCTTGGTCTTCCTCCTTTGAACCTCTTCTCCTGGGCTGGCTTGATCTCTGTCTTTCCATTCTATAACATTCCCCTTTTCAGCTTGACGCTGGCCCCGCTCATCGAGCAGAAGGTGGGGGAACTCATGGAGGCGGCGAGGGCTTCGGGGGCTCGTCCCCTTCAGGCCTGGCGATACGTCCTGCTCCCTAGCCTGTTGCCTGGCATCTTGGCTGGGGCGAGCATCGTCTTTGCGGGCATGATGGGGGCTTTTGGCACCACCCTGGCCCTCACCGGGCTCAATAAAAACCTTTTGTCCATACAGATCTATGCCCTCGTCTCCAACTTTGAGCTCTCCAAGGCGAGCGCTTTGGGGGTGATCCTGGTGCTGACCACCGGCTTTGGGCTCTATCTTCTGACCCGGATCGAGCGGAGGCAGGCGTGAGACGGATCGAGCGCGTGGTCGGTTGGATGGCTTTCATCCTCTTCTTGGCCTACTTGCTCCTCCCCATGCTGGCTCCGGTCGTCTACTCGTTCAGCCGGGTCTGGACTGGTCTCTTGCCGCAGGGCTTCACGTTCGCCTGGTACCATCGGGTCCTCACCGATCCCGCCTACGTCCCGGCCGCTCGGCTCTCCTTGACCATCGCGGCGCTGGCAGTGCTCATCAACGTCTTGGTCGGCGTTCCTACGGCCTATGCCTCCTATACGTGGCGGGGTCGCCTGGGGCCAGCCTTTCGGCGGCTGATGCAGGTCCTCCCTCTGGTCGTTCCCCCGATCATCCTAGCCCCCGGCTTCCTGATCGCCTTCAATCGGCCTCCGTTCGCCCTTTCGGGAAGCTTTTGGCTGGTCGTCTTCGGGCACACCGCCTTGGGGTTTCCCTTTTTTCTTCGCACCGTCTACGCGGGCCTTTCGGGGATCGATGTGACCCTTCTCAACGAAGCTGCTCAGGTCTCCGGCGCTCGCCTGCTGGCTCGCTTGCGCTACGTCTTGGTCCCCAACTTGCTGCCCTCGATCCTTTCGGGAAGCCTGGTGGTCTTCGCCATCTCGATGGGTGAATTCGAGATCACCAGCTTGCTCGCCGGTTTCGGGACCATCACCTTGCCCCTCCTCCTCTTTCAAAGCCTGCGCGAGGATTTCCGGGTGGCCAGCGCGGTGGCCTCGCTGCTCCTCTATACCACTTTGGTCGCCCTACTCGGGCTCAGCCTGCTCCGCCGGCGCTAGACTGTACGTATGAAGAAGCCGCGCCCGCTGGCTGGGGCGATCGGGATCACCCTCATCCTGCTCGGCCTTCTCGTCGTCGTGGTAGGCATCGCCTTGGTGTTGGCCTTCTTGGCCTGGCCTGCTTCCTCATAAGTTGGCTTAGAGTGGGAGCTGTGAATCCCGTTAGTTTCATTGCCGAGAAACGAGCAGGAAAAGAACACAGCGCCGAGGCCCTTGAGGCTTTTTTCGCCGCGTACCTAGCTGGGCAGGTGGCGGACTATCAGGTAGCAGCTTGGCTCATGGCGGTCTGCTTCCAGGGCCTGAGTCCCCAAGAGACCCAGAAGCTCACCGAGGTCATGGCTTCCTCCGGTAAGATGCTCGACCTCAGCGCGTTTCCCCACCCGGTGGACAAGCACTCCTCAGGAGGGGTGGGGGATAAGACGAGCCTTGTCCTCGCCCCACTGCTGGCCGCCGCTGGCTGCACGGTGGCCAAGATGAGCGGTCGGGGGCTTGGCCATACGGGGGGTACCATCGACAAGCTGGAGAGCCTGCCCGGCTGGCGGGGTGAGCTCTCTGAGCAGGAATTTCTCGCTCAAGCGAGTCAGGTCGGCTTTGTCCTCGCAGCTCAATCGGCCGAGCTCGCCCCCTTGGATGGTCGCCTCTACGCGTTGAGGGATGTCACCGCAACGGTCGATTCGCTCCCCCTCATCGCCTCTTCGATCATGAGCAAGAAGCTCGCCGCTGGAGCCCGTAGCATCATCCTCGATGTCAAGGTGGGCTCGGGGGCCTTCATGCGGACCCAGGAAGAGGCCCGCCAGCTCGCGATGACGATGGTCGCTTTAGGGCAGGCTGCAAGGCGCCAGGTGCGCGCGGTGCTTTCAAGCATGGAAGAGCCGCTAGGACGAGCGGTAGGCAACGCCCTGGAGGTCGTCGAGGCAGCAAGGACGCTTCAGGGAGAGGGTCCTCGGGACCTCGAGGAGCTGGTCTTGGCCCTTGCCCGCGAGGTGTTGGAGATGGAAGGCCTCGAGCCGGAGCGGGCCAAGGAGGCTCTAAGGAGCGGAGCAGGCCTGGCCAAGCTGATGGCCATGGTTGAGGCTCAGGGAGGCGATCCCGCGCTGATCGAGCATCCGGAGCGCATCGAGCTTGCTCCTCACCGCCTCGCCTTTTCGGCGACCCAAGCAGGTGTGCTCGCTCGGGTGGATGCCCGGGAGGTCGCTCAAGCGGTCTTGGCCTTGGGGGGCGGGCGCCGGATCAAGGGAGAGGCCATCGATCACGGAGTTGGTGTTGAGCTCATCCATAAGGTCGGCGATTCGGTCAAGGTAGGAGAGCCTCTAGCTTGGATCTACCACCGCGGCCGGGGGGTGGAAGAAGCCGAGCAGGCCCTGGCCAGGGCTTTTCTCGTGGCTCCGGAGGCGAAGCCGGCACCGCTCATCCTCGAGGTGATCCGGTAAGGTCTGGAGATTTTGTCTCATTCGGCTTAAGCTCATCTAGGCCTCTCTGCTCTGGCAGCTGGATCCCCGAGGGGATATGGAGAGGTGCTGGACGCGTAAGGAGTACTGATGGCTTTAGACCGACTGTTCCGTCGCCGCCGAGCTCAAGGCGAGGCGCGAGATGTGCCCGAGCTTTGGAGCAAGTGTCCCCAGTGCGAGGCCCCGATCTATAAGAAGGACCTCGAACACAACTGGTATGTCTGCAGCCACTGTGGGTTCCACATGCGCCTTCCGGTGGAGAAGCGGATCGAGCTGCTGGCGGATCCCGGGTCGTTCCGTTCGATCACCAGCCTGAAGCCAGCGGATCCTTTGGTCTTCGTCGACCTCGAGCCCTACACGGAGCGGCTCCAGCGCTATCAAAAGGAAGCGGGGCGCCCTGACGCGATCGCGGGAGGCACCTGCACGATTGGCGAGGTCCCCTCGGTGCTCATGGTCATGGACTACGCTTTTGCGGGAGGGAGCATGGGCAGTGTGGTCGGCGAGGAGATCGCGCGGGGTGCGGAGCGAGCGGCTCAGGAGGGGCGGGCTTTGGTCATCGTCGCCGCCTCGGGTGGGGCGCGGATGCAAGAGGCAGCTCTTTCGCTCATGCAGATGGCTAAGACCACCTTTGCCTTAGAGCGGCTTTGGGCTCGCAAGCTTCCCTATGTCTCGATCCTGACCGATCCCACCACAGGGGGAGTCACCGCGAGCTTTGCCGCTTTAGGAGATGTCATCTTGGCTGAGCCAGGGGCTCTGATTGGATTTGCGGGGCCTCGGGTGATCAAGCAGACCATCCGTCAGGATCTTCCCGAGGGGTTCCAGCGTTCGGAGTTTCTCCAGAAGCATGGGATGATCGATCGGGTGGTGGATCGCCGCAAGCTCAAAGAGGAGCTCGTGGCCATCCTCCGCCATCTCTACGGGGCGCACCGAGAAGGCCATGTCGCTTGAGTTTGAGAAGCCGATCCTCGAGCTCGAGGCCAAGATCGCTGAGCTCGAGCGCTATGCTCAGGAGAGTGGGGTCAACCTCGAAGAGGAGTTAAAAGCCTTAAGGGACCGGCTTGCCCGCCTCAAGGAAGAGACCTACAGCCACCTCACCCGTTGGCAGCGGATCCAGATCGCCCGCGCTCCGGGGCGACCCACGACCCTCGATGTCATCGCTGGGGTGCTCGAGGGCTTTGTCGAGCTCTCCGGCGATCGGGCCTTCGGAGACGATCCCGCGCTGGTAGGGGGGCTTGCTTACTTCGAGGGGCAGCCGGTCGTGGTGGTGGGACATCAAAAGGGGCGGGATACCAAGGAGAACCTTTTGCGCAATTTCGGCATGCCCCATCCTGAGGGCTACCGCAAAGCGATGCGCCTGATGGATCTGGCCGACCGCTTTGGCCGCCCCCTGTTGAGCTTCATCGATACCCCAGGAGCCTATCCGGGGGTCTCCGCCGAGGAGCGGGGACAGGCTTGGGTCATCGCCCAGAGCATCCAGCGGATGGCCCGGATGCGGGTGCCGAGCGTCGCGGTGATCCTCGGCGAGGGGGGCTCGGGGGGCGCTCTGGCGATCGGCGTGGCCAATCGGGTACTCATCTTGGAATACGCGTGGTACTCGGTCATCAGCCCCGAATCGTGCGCGGCGATCCTATGGCGGGATGCCAAGGAGGCACCTAAAGCAGCTGAGGCGCTCAAGCCCTGCGCAGAGGATCTGCTTCAGCTTGGGGTGGTTGATCGCGTCGTCCCCGAACCTGGGGGAGGGGCGCACCGCGATCCTCAGGGGATGTTCCAGAACTTACGCCAGGCCCTTAGGGAAACCCTGGCCGAGCTGAGCTCGTTGAGCCCTGAGGAGCTCTTCGAGTCCCGCTATCGGCGCTTTCGAGGCTTAGGAGCTTATGGCTGAGCTCAAGAAGGGCTCAAGCTCCAGATTAAGTCCTCCTGAAAGGCCTCTCATGTCCTCGGGGGCCTACCGTTTAGCCTGAAGGAGGAGGTGAGCATGCGACGGCTTTTCGCCCTATGCTTCTTGGCCATGGCCGCTTGGGCGGCTCCCCAGGCAAGCCCTCAGAGCATCATCGTCAACCCCATCCCGACCAGCTTGCAGGTGCGCGCTTGGGTGAACTTGGACCCTTCGGGGACCGGGAATCCGGTCTACACGATCGGTAGCCCGATCACGATCTACGCGCAGGTCAATCAACCCGCTTATGTCTACCTCTTCGACATCAACGCGGATGGGCGTATCGACCTGATCCTGCCGAATTCCTATGACCAGAACAACTACCTGCAGCCAGGAACTGTCTATCAGTTCCCCGCCCCAGGAGCCCCCTATACGTTTACTGTCACCGGGCCGCCAGGTCAGGATCGCCTTCTGGCTGTAGCCAGCCTCAGCCCGCTCCCCCTAGGAGGAATCGCTGATCTGGCTCAGGGTAAGGTCAAGATTCGAGGGGCTGAGCGCTTGGCCCACGCCCTCTCCATCGTGGTCACCCCTCTACCTCAGACCTCCTGGGTCAGCGACATAGTCTTCTTCCGGGTTCAGGGTGAATCGCCTGTACCTCCTCCTCCGCCTCCGCCTCCAGCGTTTGGCTTCCTCCAGGTCACCTCGTCTCCCGAAGGCGCCCAGGTGCTCCTCAACGGGACGCCGGTGGGCCAGACGCCTCTCAGCCTTTCGGTGGCCCCAGGCCCTGAGCAGGTGGTCCTCCAGCTTCCCGGCTACCAGACCTACAGCACTCGCCTCTTCGTCCATCCCGGTCAGCGGCTCACGATCGAAGCCAGCCTCATCCCCCTGCTCGGGACCCTTTCGGTCAACGCTCAGCCGAACGGCTCCTCAGTCTTCCTCGACGGCCGCTTTGTGGGGACCACCCCCCTGAGCCTCAGCCTGGGCCCCGGCGGTTACGAGGTGCGGATCACCCATCCAGGCTACTTCCCCTATCAGACCCGGGTGGAGGTCCAAGGAGGCCAGGTCGCTCGGATCCAGGCTCAGCTGCGGCCGTTGGAGGTCTCGGTCAACCTCTATCTAAACACCTCGGCGTTGGTCTTCCTCAATGGCCGCTCGCTTGGCAGTGCGAATGGCGGCTTCCTGCGCATCACCGCGCCGCCCGGAACCTACGAGGTGACCCTAGTGGCTCCCGGCTTCCATACCTACGTCTTCACCCTCCGCCTACCTGCAAATCAGTCCGATCTCTACATCAACCTGAGCCCCCTGTAGCTAGGCTTGGAGACCCCGGGGAGAAGCTCCCCGGGGTTGTGGTATCGTGAAGCCCGTGGATGCCATCGTTCTGGCTGGGGGTAGCCCTGATGATCCTCTGGCCCGGCGCTTTGAGGTCCCAAGCAAGGCCCTCATCCCCGTCCAGGGCCGCCCCTTGGTCGAGCATGTCTTGGAGGCCTTGCGCGGGGCGGGGCTTTCGTCGATCTATGTCGGGCCCCAAGCCTCCCTCCAGCCGCCCCCGCGTGAGGAGTTGCCGGACCAGGGGAGCTTGCTCAGCAATTTAGAGCTCGCTCTAGGGCGCATCCAGGATCATCGGGTGGTGGTCGCCACCGGCGATATGCCGTTTCTCACTCCAGAGGCGGTGCGCTACGTCTTAGATCACGCCCCTCACGAAGCCGCGTTTGTCTACACCGCGATTCCCAAAGAGGCAGTGGAGGCGCGATTTCCTGGGATGCGCAGGACCTACGCGCGCTTGCGCGAAGGGCGCTTGACGGGGGGCAACCTGGTCCTCTTGGAGCCCTCCCTCTTTCTCAAAGCGCTCCCTTTAATCCGTCGGGCGATCGACTTGCGCAAGAGCCCGATCGGTCTGGCTCGCATGATCGGTTGGGGGATCTTGCTCCGCTTCGTCCTCGGAAGCCTCAGCATCCCTCAACTGGAAGCTCGTGCTCAGGCCATTCTAGGGGTGCCGGTGCGAGCCCTCATCGTCCCTTTCCCCGAGATTGGGGTCGATTTAGACGAAGAGGAAGACCTTCGCTGGGTGACGTCATGAGGAGTGTTCGTCAACTTCGCCTTGCTGGTTTGATCGCTTATCTGGCCGCTTTGGTGGCGGGTCTCCTCGCTTCGGGTCTTCTTGATCTGGCTCTCGGGGGTCATGGGGAGATTGGCTGGACCCACCTCAACTTCGATGGGTTCCTCGAGGGCCTGGTCTTCCTCTTGATCTTCACCTTGGCCCTTTGGGTGGCCAAGCAGGCAGTACGGGTCTCAGCGACGACGTTGCTCTCCGCTGGCCTCTTCGGCCCTCCTTCAGCCCGCCGCTTTGCCCGCCCGATCCCTTTGGTAGAGACGGTGGAGTCGTTTGAAGGGCGTCTCGCGGTGCTTCGCGAGGGGGAGGCTCCGGTCGGCGTGCTCGGTCTGGAAGACCGGGTGGTTCCCTGGGATGAGGCGCCGGTGGTGAGTGGGGAGACGGCGGTCACCGAGCTTGGGAGTTTGTTCTGGCGCTACCCGGTCGTCTTAGTCGCCGATGGCAATACAGTCTATGGAGCGATTCGCCGTGAAGCCTACATCAAGTATCTTGAGGCGTAAGAGGCCTTCGAGCTCACCTGGGATTCAAGCGTTTAGATTCTTCCTCGCCGGTGAGCTGTCCGTCGCGTAGGTAGAGAAGCCGGTGGGCCATCCGAGCGAGCTGGAGGTCGTGGGTGACCAGGATCACCCCCCGCTCCCGCTCGGCTTGACGAAGAAGGAGGTCCATCACCTGGCTTCCAGAGGCCGAGTCAAGATTACCGGTCGGTTCGTCGGCGAATAGGAAGAGGGGGTCAAGGGCAAGTGCCCTGGCGAGAGCGACCCGTTGCTGCTCCCCTCCAGAGAGGCGGGAGGGGAGATGGTGGGCACGGTGGGGGAGCCCAACTGCCTCTAGGAGCGCCTGAGCTCGAGCGCGCCGTTCGCGATAGGAGACTCCTGCCAGCATCATCGGGAAGGCAACATTCTCCCAGGCGCTGAGGGTGGGGAGAAGGTTCCACTGTTGGAAGACGAATCCCATGGTGTGGAGCCTCAGATCCGCTCGCTCTTCCTCGGAGAGGCGGCTCAAAGAGACAGTGCGCTCTTGGGTCTTCAAGAGCACCTCTCCCTCGCTGGGCAGATCAAAACCGGCGAGAAGATTGAGCAAGGTAGTCTTCCCGGAGCCCGAGGGGCCCACGATGGCGGTGACCTGACCGACCTCGAAGCGCTGGCTGAAGTTGCGCAGGGCGACGATTTCGCTCTCACCTTGGAGGTAGCGTCGCGTGAGCTGGCGGGCTTCGAGCACGGGGTTCATAGCCGCTCCAGAGCCTGGACGACTGAGAGGCGGCTCGCCGTTCGGGCAGGCCAGAAGCCTGCGATCAGACCGAGCAGCAGGGCGATAGCGAGAGCAAAGAGCGCCAGCCTTGGGGTCACCGCAGAGAGGGGAAGGCCGACTCTGGCCTGAGTGTACCAATCAACGCCCAGCGAACCCAGAGTCCCGACCAAAAGCCCGAGTGCTCCTCCTAAGGCGCCGAGGATCAGCGACTCGAGGAGGACGAGGCGAAAGATAAAACTGCGCCTGGCGCCAATGGCCCGCATGAGGCCGAACTCGCGAATGCGTTCATAGACGCTCATCATGACCGTATTGGCCACTAGAAGACCTCCTACGATGAGAGCCACAAGGCTGATGCCAAAGCGGAACAGATTCGAGATGGCAAGTGCTTTGTTGACGAACTTGAGGAGATCTCCAGTGGTTTGCGCTTGAATCCCCGGGATGGCTTGACTCAGAGCTTGGGCGATGGCCTGGGAGCTCTCGGAAGGCTGGGGGCTGATGAGGATGGCTGAGAAGTTGTTGGTCCCCATCAAGTTCTGGAGAACCCGGTTGGGGACAAAGACGAGGTTGTCGGCTAGAGTCCCTGAGTTTTTGAGCACACCGACAACGTTGAGGTGGATCTGAGGCGAGAGGCGGAGCAGGCTGCCGAGTTGGAGGGCGTTGCGCTGGGCGACCAGCGCTCCAATGACTGCTTGGCCATGGAGGTGGAGGTGGCCTTGAGCGGCTTCCACGCCTGGATAGACGGTTGCGGGGTTCACTCCGGAGGGGAGTCCTTCAAAGAAAAATGCGGTATTGAAGTTGAACCCACCTCGGGTGAGGAGCACCGTGGGGATGACATGTTGGATTCCTAGTCGGGGAGCTAGGGTTTGGATTTGCTTCAGGACAGCGGGTGAGAGCTCGGGGTAGCTGGGTCCTAAAGGGGAGCTGCCTTGGGGGAGGACCTCGATGCTGGGGCCTAAGTGGCCAAGCTCGGTCCCTAAGGCCCGGCTTAACCCTTCACCGAAGGACATGAAGAGCACCATGGCCGCGGTGGCCACTAGGATTCCGAGCAAGGTAAGCAGACTGCGCACGGAGTGACTTCTGAGGTTCCGGAGGATGAGCGCAAGGATCTCCATCTGCTTCCATCATAGGTCTCTTAGGCGGGCCAATCGTAGCTGGAAAGCCCTTTGCCGGCGTATACTCGGGCTCAGGAGAGGCAGACCGTGTCGGCTCTCAAAGCCCCCACGATCGTTCATTCTGGGATTGCTCGCTGGAGCTCGCAGGGGCGGGTGATGATGCGCGCTTTGGTCTACACTCCCTCGATTCCACGTTACGTGGCGGCCCGCCTTCTTGGTAAGCGCTACCCAGTTAAGGCCCTTTCGCTAAGACTCCAGCGGATTCCAGAGCCTGCTCCTCGTCCCGGGTTTGAGCGTCTTAAGGTTCGCTTGAGTGGCATTTGCGGTTCGGACCTTGCCTTGCTCTATGGAAAAAACGCTCCCTCCCTTTCTCCATTTTTCTCTTTTCCTGCGGTCTTGGGACATGAGATCCTGGCTGAGCTCGGAGGGGTTCGGGTAGTGGTCAATCCAGTCCTCTCCTGCCTGGAGCGGGGTCTTCCTGAGTGTCCCGCCTGTCAGCGGGGAGAGGACCATCTCTGCCTCAACGTGGCCGAGGGCAACTTAGCTCCAGGGATGATCGGTTTTTGCTCTGATCTGCCAGGGGGGTGGAGTGAACGCATCTTGGCTCATCGGGAGCGCATTCACCCTGTTCCCGAAGGGGTGCCCGACGAGCGGGCGGTTCTTACCGAACCCCTTGCGGTGACCCTGCACGGTGTGCGACGAGCCTTCGAGGGGACCTGGCCACGAGAGCTGCTCATCGTGGGGGCCGGGACCATTGGCCTGCTGACGATCAAAGCCCTTCGTTTGCTCGGCTTCTCGGGATCTCTTGCTGTGGTTGCGCGCCACACCCGTCAGGCTGAGCTTGCCCGTCTTCTCGGGGCGAATCAGGTCTACGCTTCGGTCGCTGCCGCCCAGCAGGCTCACCGGAGTCGCCGATATCGTTCGTTGCTCGGGGGAAGCAGTTGGCGGGGAGGGTTTGAGGCTGTCGTTGAGGCTTCAGGAAGTCCCTTGGGGCTTCAAGAGGCAAGTTGGGCTGTTGAGGAGGGGGGGCGCATTTTGCTTCTGGGAGCTCCGGGTAACGCCGTCCACGATTTTTCCCCCTACTGGTTTCGCGAGCTTCGAGTCATCGGCAGCTACTGCTATAGCTGGGATGATTTCGCCTTAGCGGTCCGCTTACTGCCGGAAGCAGAAGATCTGGAGGCCTTGATCAGTGGAGTCTACCCTCTCGAGGCTTGGCCAGACGCCCTTCAGGCCGCCCTACGCCATCGGGGTGCCAAGGTTCTCTTTCGGCCTCAGGCGTGATGGGGGAACTCGATCAAGTCATCGTGTGGCGGGTAGGTTCTCGTATCCGTGTGCGGGTCGAATATTTCGATCCCCTAGGGCGTTTGAGACGAGAAGACCTCTACCCGCCTTGGAGCGATCTCGAGGCAGCCTTGGACTGGTCAGCGGACCTTTTGAGGCGTAGAGGCCTCAAAGGCTCGGGTCGGGTACGCCAGCTTCAGGGTAGTCGCTTGGTCCCCTTACCGGAGCTGCAAGCACGTTTTCTCCGGCGCCTTCAAGGGGCTTCCTAATCTTGCGCTCACCAAAGGAACCTGATAGGGTTGAGAGTGGTCAACAGGCCTTCTTATGTCACCGCCACTGTTCAAGGAACGGTGGCCTATCCTTATCTGTTCGTGCATTCCCCTGCGTATAGTCGAGTGAGGACGCACTATATGGATCGAGTAGCGCTTTTTATTGATGGCAGCAATTTGTACAAGGGCTTAGTCTCCACTCTAGGACCCGAGTATCGCCTCGACTTTGTTCAGTTCATCGCCACTTTGGTTGGTGAGCGGAAGCTCCTGCGAGCCTATTATTACAATGCTCCTCTTCCCGCTGAAGATCCAGCCGCGCGAGCTCATCAGAGCTTTCTCAATTACCTGCGACGGGTTCCTCATCTGGTGGTCCGCTTGGGCCGCTTGGAGCGGCGGGGAGAGAGTTTGATCGAAAAGGGGGTTGACGTTCGGATGACCCTAGATCTCCTGAGGCTTGCTTATGCAGATGCCTACGACGTGGCAGTCTTGATCTCAGGAGATGGGGATTTCGCGGAAGTCATCGAGGCGATTCAGGATATGGGCAAGCAGGTGGAGAATGCCACGTTTCAAGCCTTAGCCTCTCATCGCTTGATCCATCAGGCCGACTATTTTTATCCTTTAGATAGTTTCCCTTGGGAGCACCTTAGGGCCAAGAGTCATGTCATTGAGGAGGAGTTAGGACGGAGCTCAGACTGAGCTTCTACGATGAGGCCTAAGGCCTTGAGCTCGTGCTCGTCTAGGGGAGAAAGCTGAGTGACGCTCGGGCGAAAGTGCGAGTAAGGGTCAAAACGGAACCACCCCATTCCGGGCGTGGGTGTGTGCCTTGTTGCAAGTGACCGAAAACCCGGCGGCGCAAGCCCCGGCCTTCAGGCCTGGGGATCAGCCGCCCCATCTTAGACGTTAGATCTCGCGCTGTGGTGTAATTTGTGAGGCGGCAATTCCAATCCAGCCGCAACGTCGTGTATTCCTTGCCAGTACCATGTCGTCTGGTGCCCCAAGTATCGGCGGCGGGTATTGGTCCAAGGCGTCGATGAGCGTTTGAAGCAGATTCTGCACGGCGTGGCAACGGAACGGCGGGCCGAAATCATCGAGATGGAAGTCATGCCGGACCATCTTCACCTTCCCGTCTCCGTCGATCCGCAGTTCGGCATCCATCGGCTGGTGCGGTTGATGAAGGGCCGGTCATCCCGCCTGCTCCGGCAGGAGTTCCCGTGGCTCAAAAGCCGCCTGCCGACCCTGTGGACCAACAGCTACTTCGTCGCCACCGTAGGAGGTGCGCCCCTTGCGGCCATCAAACAATCCATCGAAGACCCAAAGCGGGTCTGAGCGCACCCCATCCTTTGTCTGCGAAATCCCGCTGCAAGTCGCGCCGGCCCAGGCGCATGCGTTGAACGCCCGCCTGGAGGCCGCGCGGCAGGTCGACAACGCCTGCCTGGGCGAAGCCCTGAAGCAGGCCAGGCTCCTGAACGAACGTCGGGCCTATCGGAAGGCGCGAAACCTGCCCAAGGGCAAGGAGCGCACCGAAACGTTCAAGGAAGTCCGGCAGTCGGTGGCCTTCAGCGACGCTGCCCTGCAACGGTATGCCGTTCGGTTGCGCCAAGAGGCGTTTGGAGACGCCTTGGACGTGCAGGTCGCGCAGAAGCTGGCCTCCCGGGCCTTCGCGGCGGTGAATGCCTGGCTGCTGGGAAAGCGCGGACGGCCCCGGTTCAAAGGTGCCCGGTAACTGGACACGGTCGAGGGGAAGTCCAACGCCGCCGGGATCCGATGGCGGGGCGATCATCTGGAGTGGCTCGGCCTCTCGCTCCGGGCCCGCCTCAACCCCCGCGACCCGGTGATTGCCCATGCCTTGGCCGCGCGGGTCAAGTACGTCCGGCTGGTGCGACGCAAGCTGCGGGGCCAGGATCGCTTCTACGCCCAGCTCGTCTGCGAGGGCATCCCTTATTGCAAACCCCAGCACGTTCCCAGTCCCGGAGAAGTGGGCCTGGACATCGGTCCCTCCACGGTCGCAGCGGTCGGGGAGGAGGCCGCCTTCCTGGAGGTGTTCTGCGAAGAGGTGGTCCGCAAGCACCGCACGATCCGCAGGCTGCAGCGCAAGCTGGACCGCCAGCGCCGGGCCAACAATCCCGATAACTTCCTGCCCAACGGACGGGTGAGGCCCGGGCCCAAACGGTGGAACAAGTCCCGGCGGCAACGGCGGACCGAGGATGCGTTGGCCGAGCTGTTCCGTCGCGAGGCGGCCCACCGCAAGACGCTCCACGGGACTGTGGCCAACCGTCTCCTGGCGCTGGGCCGGGTCATCAAGATGGAACGGCTTTCATATCGTGCGCTGCAACGGCGGTACGGCAGGTCGGTGAGCGTGCGGGCACCGGGGATGTTCGTATCGATCCTTCGCCGCAAGGCTGCGAGTGCCGGCGGCAGGGTGATCGAATTCCCCACGCCCTTCACCAAACTGTCCCAGGTCTGCCATGGCTGCGGCAATGTCCAGAAGAAGCCGCTCTCCCAGCGCATCCACGCCTGCACGTGCGGGATCACCATGCAGCGCGACCTCTACTCAGCGTTCCTGGCGCGGTGCGTCGGGGAAGACGGTTTGCTCCACGTGGGCCTGGCGCGTACGCGCTGGCCGGGTGCGGAACCGCTCCTGCGGGCGGCGTGGAGCCGTGCCACCCAACCTGCAAGTGGAAGAGCGTTCCGCCCTTCCTCCTTCGGGGCCTCACCCCGGAGTCGGAGCAGGTCGCCCGCAGAAGAGGGGATAGCTCAAGCCGAGGTCCCGGATGTTGTAGCCGCTGGCGAGAGCCGGGAAGAGGTGGCGGTGGTTCCCCTTAGAACCCCTCGGCTTTAGCCGTGGGGAGGTTCAGTGAGATTGAAACTTCAAACCGAAGTTGTACCTGGAAATTGATACGCGACGATCACGGAGGGTTGAATGGGGACAAGGCGATGGGGGAGCCAAAGGTGAGCGCTTTCTCCTGGCTTCAAGTGGAGGTATTCCTCTGGTAGATCGATGACGACCTCGCCTGTGAGGAGGACGTAGATCCTCTCCTCAGCAATCTCCTGGGCGGTTGTGAGAAGCAGAGCTTGGAATCCTTGAACCCCAGGAAAACTAGCCTCCCCCTGGCTTTGGGCCAGCCTGACAAGGTGAAGTTTGAGGCCGCCAGGTGCCAAGGCTTCCCTCTAAGCAATGAATGGGCGGTAGAGCCACATCAGTCAGGCGGGGGTTTGCTCGAGGTGCTTCTTGTAGGCTCGACGAAGCTTGAGCAAGGCTCGCTGGAGGGTCTTTTGAGCAGCCTGGGGCTCTAGGTGGAGCGCTTCTGCTGCTTGGGCAAGGCGAGTCTGCTCTCCCTGGGTACGCCGGACCAGCTCAGCCTCATCGGGAGCAAGCTGGGAAAGAAAAGGGATGAGCTCTTTGAAGGGGATCTTCGAGCGGGTGCGGGTAGCGGTTTGAGATTTGCTTGGACGCCGGGTCTTTTTGGGGGCCTGGGTCTTAAGGCTGGGACCCAAGTAGCGGCTGCAGTCCGGGTTGGAGCAGCCTATCTTTTTTCCGTGACTCACTTCGTTCCAACCGCATAGGGAACAGGTGGAGGGGAGAAGGGGATCGAAGGAGAGAAAGTCGCATCGGTCGCATCGATAGTAAGGCTTTCCCCGCTTGGAACGCTTTTCCAAGATTTGACCCTCGTGGCACTTGGGACAGCGAAAACCGGTTGGAGGAGCCTCATCGCGAGTATAGTCGCACTCAGGATAGCGGTCGCAGCTGACAAAGCTTCCGTAGCGACCGAACTTGCGGACTAGGTGACCTTGATGGCACTTGGGGCAAAGCTCACCTAAAGGTTCCGGGGCTTTGCGCTGCTCGAGGGGCTCGGTGTAGCGGCACTCCGGGTAGCCCGTGCAGCCTAAAAATTGGCCATAGCGGCTCACCTTGAGTTCAAGAGGCCGCCCGCACAGGGGGCAGGTCTTTTTGGGGACTCGCTGGAACTCTTCGAGGAATGGCTCATAGAACTCGCGAACCACCTGGGGCCAGGGAGCTTGGCCAGCTTCTACCGCATCGAGCCGCTCCTCCATACGAGCGGTGAAGTCGTAGGCGATGATCTTGGGAAACATCTCCCTTAGGTAGGCGATCACCTGCTGGCCCAAGGGGGTCGGCTTGAGGCTGCGGCCCTGACGTTCTAAATAGCCGCGCTTTTCTAGAGTCTCCAGGGTGGGAGCATAGGTGGATGGGCGGCCGATGCCGAGCTCTTCAAGGGTCTTGACCAGTGAGGCGTCCGTATAGCGAGGTGGGGGCTCAGTGAAGTGTTGCTCCGGGAGAGCCTGGAGGAGTTGGACGGGACCCTGGTGGAGCGCGGGGAGCTCCCCCTCCTTCTCCTCGCTGCCCCACACCCGCAAGAACCCGTCGAAGCGGAGCACCGACCCGCTAGCTCGAGCTTCGAATTCCCCGCCCTGCACCGTGACCGTGGTTTGCTCGAAGAGGGCAGGATTCATCTGGCTAGCCACAAAACGGCGCCAGATCAGATCGTAGAGCCGGTACTCCTCCTCGCTGAGGTAGCTTCGAATCATCTCAGGGTGACGGCTTGCCTGGGTTGGCCGGATCGCCTCGTGAGCTTCCTGGGCAAGGGCATTCTTCGTCCGATAGGTGTGGGGTTGATCGGGTAGGTAAGGAGCCCCAAAGCGCTTTTGGATCTCCCGGCGCACTTCAGCGAGGGCTTCAGGGGCAATGTGGAGGGAATCCGTTCGCATGTAGGTGATGAGCCCCACAGTGCCTTCGGGAAGATCGATGCCTTCGTAAAGCCGCTGAGCCACCCGCATGGTTCGTCCAGCGGTCCAGCCAAGCCGGTTGCTAGCCGCTTGTTGGAGGGTGCTTGTGGTGAAAGGAGGCGCAGGGGAGCGCCGACGTTCTCTCACCTCAATCTCGCTGATGCGCCAGTCGCTAACCTGCTCGATCCTTTGGAGGACCTTCTCGACCTCCTCCTTGCTGGTGAGCAAGAAGGCTTCGCCAAGGACCCGTCGGCCTGAAACGCTGTAGAGGTTAGCTGTAAAGGGAGCTTCTTGCTCGAAGTGGAGCTCGACCGTCCAGTACTCTTGTGGCTGGAATGCTTCGATCTCAGCTTCTCGTTCGACGAGAAGGCGGAGGGCGACGGACTGAACCCGCCCTGCTGAAAGGGCTCGCTTCCGAAATTCAAGAGCCAGGAGGGGGGAGAGCTGGTAGCCGACCAGGCGGTCGAGGACGCGGCGGGCTTGCTGGGCATCGACTAAGCGTTGGTCGATCGGCCGAGTCTTCCGCAGAGCTTCCCGTACCACCCTGGGAGTAATTTCGTGAAACTCCACTCGGATGGGGGCTTGAGGATCGAGCTCCAACAGGCGGGCCACGTGCCAACCGATGGCCTCCCCCTCTCGATCGGGGTCGGTGGCAATGAGCACCTGGTGTCCCTGGGCGAGGCGCTTGAGCTCTTCGAGAAGGGGGCGCTTGTCCTTTTTCACTTCGTACTGGGGGGCGAAGTCCGCATCGACTTGTACGCCAAGCTCGCGCTCGGGTAGATCAGCGACGTGCCCCTTGCTGGCTTTGACCACGTAGCCGGAGCCCAGCATCTTCGCGATGCTCTTCGCCTTCGCTGGGGACTCGACCACGATGAGGGTATCGGGCATACCGCTCAGTATAAAGAGCTCTCAAGGGGTCGTTTGTCAAGCCCTGCTTCATTCCTTGAGGCTAGGAGTATTGTAGGGTATGGGTCCTTCAGGTTGCTTGGCTTCCAGAAGTCTCGACCTAAATTGTTGGGTTTTGGCTTGTTCTTCATAGGGAGCCTTGAGAGAATGATGGAGGAGGATTCAGGTGCGCGTTGGAGTGAGCGGCTACTATGGCCATCAAAATGCGGGAGATGAGGCCATTCTCGAGGCGATTGTGCAGGAGATCAAAGCTCGAGGTCATGAGCCCATCATCTTCTCGGCTGCCCCCCACCAGACCGAAGCTCGCTATGGGGTCAAGGCAGTAGCCGCTCGGCACCCTTGGATGCTCTGGTCTGCCCTTGGCCAGATCGACCTCTTGCTTTCCGGTGGGGGAGGGCTGCTGCAGGATCGGACCTCGGCTCGGAGCCTCTGGTACTACCTCATGGTGATCCAGTTGGCCCGTTATCGTGGCAAGCCGGTCTTTATCTTTAATCAATCGCTTGGTCCCCTCTCAGCTCAAGGTGAGATGCGGGTCCGTCGGGCACTGCGGGAGGTTCCGGTCATCGTGCGGGATCCTGATTCTCTGGCCTATGCAGATCGATTGGGCCTTCAAGCCGAGCTAGGAGCGGACTGCGCCCTTCTCTTGCAGGCTCCCCCGGTACCTCGCGAAGAGGACTTGGTGGTTATTGTTCCCCGGGCGGGAGTCCCTGGGGCCAACCGAACCCTTAAGGCAGCTGCTGAGCGTCTGCGCAGTCAGGGCCTTGAGGTGCTCGTCCTGGGGATGCAGCCGGGACAGGATGATGGGGCAGTGGAGGAGTTCCACGGCTTTACCCGGGAGCTCGCCTGGGATCCCAAGCGGGTCCTCTACCTCCTGGCCCAAGCGGGCTATGTCCTCTCGATCCGCCTCCACGGTCTGATCTTAGCTGCGGCTGCCAAGACTCCTTTTGCTGGGATCAGCTATGATCCCAAAGTGATGGGATTTTGCCGCGAGGCGGGGGCGTTATGTCTGGAGAGTCCCGGAAGCCCGGGGCCTTTGGTGGAGGCTGCCGAGCAGCGTCGCCCCCCGGATTGGTCGGCGATCGAGGCAATGAAAGCTCGGGTGCGAGGGAGTTTTGACCTTGTCCTCACCCCAAGGCCAGCTTCTCCCCACACGTCAAAGAGGAGTTGATGGAGTCCGATTCGGTTCCCCTGGAAGCGCTGAGCGCTTTGCTCTCGAGCGACCTTAAAGACCTCAAGGTCTTTGTGGCTGACCTGAGTCAGCGCCTGGCGGCCCTTTTGCCTGAGCGAGCTCGCCTCCTCCGCCGGGGGCTTTGGGGAGGGGTCAAAGGAGTCCTCCTCGAGCTCGGCGAGTGGGAGTATCGTCTCGAGGACGATGGAGCGCTCAAGGCGACCCGGGGCCATCGGGTTGGGGGGGTGGTCCTTCGAACCGAGGAGCTCTCTTTAGAGGCCTGGCTAGAGGCGGTGCGCCAGGCCCTCATCCAGGAGGCCGCTCAGAACGCCCGCTTTCGCGAAGCGCTCCGCAAGCTCTAGATAACCCACTCGCCTCCCCGCATGAGCGGCTCTTGGCGTCCATCGGGTAGAAGACCGTCAACGGCGACTTCTGGCCCTCCGATCATCCAGTCGATGTGGATCCGGCTCGCATTACCCCCTCGAGCTTTAAGCGCCTCTTCGGAGGTCTCCTCAAGACTCAGGGTATCGGGATAGGCTTGGCCAAAGGCCAGGTGGCTCGCGGCATTCTCATCGAAGAGGGTGTTGCGGAACAAAAGGCCCTCCCGCGCGACGGGGTTGCTGGCAGCTACCAGGGCCACCTCGCCGAGGCGTCGGGCCCCAGGATCAGTCTTGAGTAGCTCTTCTAGGATCTCCTGGCCCCGCTGGGCTTTGATCTCGGTGGCTTCTCCCTTCTGGAAGCGGACCTCTAGGCCCTCGATGAGTTGCCCCGCCAGGGAGAGGGGTCGCGTGCTTCGCGCATAGCCTTCCACCCCATCCGCTTGGGGGGCAGTGAAGACCTCTTCGGTGGGGATGTTGGCGGTGAAGAGAGCGCCGTTGCGCGCTTTCGTTTGCGCAGCGACCCAGCGATGCTGGGCGGGAAGCCCCACGGTGAGCTCAGTTCCCGGACCTGAGAAGTGCAGGGCGCTGTACCGGCGCTGATTGAGGTGTTCACGGCGGGCTTCGAGGGCGGCGATGTGCTCCTTCCAGGCTCCGATTGGATCGGGAAGATCGGCCCGCGTGGTTCGGAAGATTGCCTGCCAGAGGCGCTGAGTTGCTTCCTCGGAGGGAAGCTCGGGAAAGAGCCGTCGGGCCCAGCTTGGGGTAGCGGCAGCGGCGATCAGCCAGTTGATCTGGAAGCCCGAGATCAGCTGGCGGAGCTTTTGGTTGGCCTCCGTGCGGCTCTGAGCCTGTTGGGCTCGGGCGATGAGCTGGGGGTCGATGCCGGCTAGGTACTCGGGGTCCTGGCCAGTAATCCGCAGAAAAGCGTAGTCTTCATCGCGCAGCGCCTGGAGCACCGCCTGGTCAAGCCAGGCGGTCGTCTCCTCAAAGGAGTCTCGGGGAGCGAACTCATAACGGAGCCGGGTGGCGAGGGAATCGTTCAGAAAGCTCACGACCAGGCGTGAGCCCTCTTGATAAGCGGTTCGGACGAGTGCGCGGGAGAGCTCAAGCGCTTCGAGAGGGGCTTGCAGGAGAACCTTCTGGCCCGGCTTAAGACCGAGGCCGACCTTGAGAAGCACTTGCGCGTAGGCATCGAGGAGTTCCACGATGCCTCATTCTGAGCCTGAGGGGAGCTGCTCACAAGAGGCTGGCCGAGGCATGCAGCACGGAGAGGGTGGCTGCGCGCAGCCACCCGAGCCGTTCGGGCCCCCGTTGGTGCGGCCAGGCGGCTTTGAGCTCCTCAAAGCTGTCAACAAGGTGGTCGGAAGGCTCCGTATCCCAGCCGAAGCGGCGAGCCAGGGCCTCGTAGGCATCCCAGGTATCGACGTCTTCGAAGAGGAGGGGATCATTCCAGGCGACCTGAGCGAGAGGTGTCGCGCTCCGCAAGAGGCTGCGCGCTCCTTGGTCGCCCTGAAGGAGCTGAAGCTGAGGGAAGAGGCGAGCGCCGAGGAGGGCGGGGCTGCGGGGAGTTCCTTGAAAGGTGGCGACTACCCCAGCGAGCTCGGGTCGGAACGCCTGGATCAGCGCTTCGAGATGATCGCGCTGAAGGGCTGGCTGGTCGGGCAGGGCAACGAGGAGTCCCGCGGCGCCCTGAGCTTGGGCCCAGCGGAGGGCGAGGCGCAAGGAGCTGCTCTGCCCTGAGGCCCAGGCCTGGTTCTCAAGGACCGTGACCTCCCGGAATGGCTGAAGCGCCTGGCGGTGAAGCTCAGCTTCGTAGCCGACCACGACGGTGGTAGGCCCTAAGGGAAGAGCCTGGCGGAGGGCGCGGGAGAGCAAGGTCTCACCAGGGCCTGCCGGCAGCAGGGCTTTGGGAACTCCAAACCGGCGAGCTCCTCCGGCGGCCAGGAGGCAGAGGGCGATCATCGGAGCCTTTGGAAGGCGGGCGTCACGAGGGGTCGTGGATCCGACCGCTGCGGCCGTGGAGGAAGCCACCTCGGTGACCCCGGGAAAGAGCGATGATCTCGCCTAGGATCGAAAGGGCAACTTCCTGAGGCCCTTCAGCGCCCAGATCGAGGCCAATTGGGTTGCGGATGCGAGAGGTGTCCTGCAGGCTATGGAACTGTTCTAGGCGCGAGCGAGGTCCTAAGAGGCCGATGTAGGCGGCGGGGGTGGTGAGAGCGAAGCGGAGGCAGGCCTCATCGCGGGTCAGGTGATGGTTCATGACCACGATATAGCTGCGCTCGTCGATATGGAGGCGCCCTTCGAGCTCCCCGGGATGGGCGAGAAGGATTCGAGCTCCGGGGAAGTTTTCGGGGTTCGCAAAAGCGGGTCGGGGATCGATAACCGTAACCCGGAAGCCGAGCTCCAGAGCGAGGGAGGAGAGTGGGCGAGCATCGTGGCCCGCCCCGAAGATGAAGAGCTGAGGGGGTGGGAGGCTCACGTCGAAGTAGAGCTCGCGGCCTTCTATGTCGTAAAGACCTGGGCGGGGATGGGGAGACCTGAAAAGCTCCTGGGCTTTCTCCCCAATGGCCCCCTCCCCCTGGCCAGGGCGGAGCAGCCAGCGGGTGAAGTCCTTTAAGTCGGTGACCAAGGCCGCAGGCTCCCCAGTGCCCCATAACTGGAGATATTCCCGTAGAGGCCCAGGCTCTACCGGCTCGATGAGCACCTCGACTTTTCCTCCACAGCCCAGGCCGAGACCCCAGACAACGTCCTCGTCAAGGCTATAGGTGATCCGTTGGGTTTGATGGCGGGCCAGGACCTCTTTCGCCCGCTCGGCGATCTCCGGTTCTAGGCAGCCGCCAGAGATCATACAGGCCGAGACTCCATCCTCCCGCACGACCATCTTGCTTCCCTCGCGCCGGTATGCCGAGCCGAAGACTCGGATCACGGTCGCTAGGGCGATGCGCTTCTCGTTCTGTTCAGCCTCTTGAACCGCCTCGAGAAGTTCCCTCGCCTCGTTCATATGCTTCCACATTACCTCTAGACACCGCCCAGGTAGGCTTTTTGCACGTCAGGCGAGCTCAAAAGCTCCATTCCGCTTCCCTGGTGGGCGACCCGTCCAGTCTCCAGGATGTAGGCCCGATCCGCCAACCGAAGCGCCCCCCGGGCATTCTGCTCGACGAGGACGATCGTCACTCCTTGGGCTCGAATCGCGTTGAGGCTTTGAAAGATGAGCTGGACCAGGCGGGGAGCGAGCCCCAAAGAAGGTTCATCGAGGAGGAGCAGGCGGGGCTTGCTCATCAGGGCCCGAGCGACCGCGAGCATCTGCTGCTCGCCACCCGAGAGGGTACCGGCCAGCTGGCGCCTCCGCTCGGCCAGCCGGGGGAAGAGCTGATAGGCCTCTTCGAGGAGCTTGGGGACCTCGTTTGGGGGTCGGGTGAAGGCCCCGAGCTGAAGGTTTTCTTCCACGCTCAAGGTACCGAAGATCCTTCGCCCCTCGGGGGCGTGGGCGATGCCGAGGCGCACGATCTCATCGGGCGGGAGCTGGCTGAGCTCGCGACCTTCAAAGCGCAAGCTTCCTCTGCGGGGTCGGAGCAGGCCGCTCAGGGTCCGCAGGAGCGTGGTCTTGCCGGCCCCGTTGGCCCCCAAGACCGCGACGATCTCCCCGGGCTGCACCTCGAGGCTGATCCCTTTGAGAGCTACGATGGGGCCGTAGGCCACCTCGAGATCACGTACCTCCAGCATGGGGCTCCTCTTGACCTAAGTAAGCCTCGATGACCTCGGGGTGGCGCTGAATCTCCTCTGGGCGGCCCAGAGCGATGCGGCGCCCGAAGTTGAGGACGGCGATGCGATCGGCGATGCTCATGACCAAGCTCATATCGTGCTCTACGAGGAGGATCGTGATTCCCTGCTCACGGATCTTTTGGATCCGCTCGCCGAGCTCCCGGGTCTCGACCTCGTTGAGTCCCGCTGCGGGTTCATCGAGGATGAGCAGGCGGGGTTGGGCGGCCAGGGCGCGAGCTAGCTCGACCCGGCGTTGGAGCCCATAGGGGAGTGCCGAGACGGGCTCTTTAGCCCAGGGAAGAAGGTCGAGCGCTTCGAGGAGGCTCCAGACCTTGTGGCGAAGGTTTCGCTCTTCGCGGGCTTGCGCGGGGGTGTGGAGCAAGCTCTGCCAGACGCGCTGGCGGGCAAAGAGGTGGAAGCCCGCCAGGACATTGGCCTCCACGGTAAGGTTTGGGAAGAGGCGGAGGGTCTGAAAAGTGCGGAGGATGCCGAGTTGGGCGATGCGGTAGGGGGGGAGCCCATGGATGGCCCGGCCCCGAAAGAGGATCCGGCCGCGGTCGGGGCGGTAGACTCCGGTGATCAGGTTGAAGACCGTGGTCTTACCGGCCCCGTTGGGCCCGATGAGGCTGAAGATCTCCCCCTCTTCCACCGAGAGGTCGAGCCCCTCAACAGCCCTAACCCCTCCAAAGGCTTTGCTCACTTCTTCGAGGGCCAGGATCATGAGGATCGCGAGGGCCAGAGGCCCTGGGGGCGAAGGATCATCACCGCGATCATCGCGATGCCGAAGACGAAGTAGCGGGCGTTGGCCAGTTCACGGAAGACTTGAGGGACTACGAACATGAGCGCGGTGCCAAGCAGGACTCCGGGGATCGAAGCTTGCCCGCCGACGATGACGATGGCGAAGAGGGTCACCGACTGGGTGAAGTCGAACGCTCCCGGGCTGATCGTGGAGAGCTGGATGGCGAAGAGAGTTCCCGCTGCTCCGGCGAGTCCAGCGGCGAGGGCGAAGGCCCAGAGCTTATAGGCCCTTGGGTTAACTCCTAAAGAGCTGGCAGCCAACTCGTCTTCTTTGAGGTAGCGAAGAGAGCGTCCGAACTCGCTGCGCTCGAGGTTGTAGATGAGGAGGAGGACCAGCCCCAAGGCGATCCAGTCGAGCCAGAAGAGGTCTCCCTGGCTCTGCAGGGCATGGCCGAAGAGGGTCGGAACCCCGATTCCGAAGATCCCGTTGGGCCCTCCGGTCAGCCCGAAGAGGTTGTTGGTCATCGCCAGCTGGAAGATCTCGTTGAAGCCGATGGTGGCGACGAGGAGGTAGTCTCCCCTCAGCCTGACGATGGGAGAAGCCAAGAGGAAGCCCGCCAGTCCGGCAATCAGGATGGCCACCGGGAGGGTCCACAAGATGGGCCAGCCAAACTCGACGTTGAGGATCGCGCTCACATAGGCCCCGATGCCAAAGTAGACGGCATGCCCCATGTCGTACATCCCGGCCCGACCAAGGACGATGTCCTGGCTCAAAGCCAGGATCGCGTAGATCGAGAAGAGGGCGAGGATTGTGATCCAGTTGGCGTTTAAAAGAAGGGGGACCAAAAAGCCCAGAGCGTAGAGCAAGGGGCCAATCCAACGGGCTTGCTCGAGGTGGCGCAGGCTCGCGATCATACTTTCTCTGCAACTCGCTCACCAAGGATGCCGGTCGGGCGGACCAGAAGGATCAGGATGAGGAGGGCGAAGGTGATCGCCTCCTGCCACGACGAGGAGAGGTAGCCGGCGGCCATCGCGTTGAAGATGCCGAGGAGCAACCCACCCAGCATCGCCCCCGGGATGTTCCCGATTCCCCCGATGATGGCTGCGATGAAGGCGTTAAGGCCGTAGATCCAGCCCATGTTGAAGTAGATCTCTCGGTAATAGAGCCCGATGAAGAGGCCGCCGAAGGCGCCCAGCGCTGGTCCGAGCCAGAAGACCCAGCTGATGATCCGGTTCACGTTGATCCCCATCAAGGAGGCCGCCTCGCGGTCGATCGCGGCAGCTCTGATCGCTGTTCCCAGGCGGCTTCGGTAGATGTAGAGATAAAGCCCTAGCATGAGCAAGAGCGAGATCGCGATGATGAGGAGCTGGGTGAGGCTCAACACGGCGCCGAAGAAGTGGAAGCTCAAGCTTGGCAGCAGGCCGGAAGGGAAGATCTGGATCTGGGGGCCCCAGGTGAGCATGATCCCGTTTTCGATGAGCATCGAGGCCCCCAGAGCGGAGACCACCGCTGAGAGCCTGGGGGCCCGACGCAGAGGGCGATAGGCGATGCGCTCCAGCAGCACCCCAGCGATCCCAATCGCGACGACCGCGACGAGGAAGGCGAGGAGCACGGCCAGGGCCTTGGGAGTCCGGCCGAGCGCCGTGCTGAGGGTGGTGAGCCCCACGTACGCCCCCAGCACCGCGAGGTCGCCATGGGCAAAGTTGATGAGCTTGAGGATGCCGTAGACCATCGTGTAGCCAAGGGCGATGAGGGCGTAGATCCCCCCAATCGTGAGGCCGTTGATCAGCTGCTGGAGGAAGTATTCCATTTACTTCGGGTAAACGGGTGTGTAGGCTCCCTGAGCGTTGAGCTCAAAGGTCTCGAAGGGGCTCGAGAGGCGCTCGCCGGTTCGGCTGAAGGTGATGGGTCCGGTGATGCCGGGGAAGTCCTTGAGGTGGTGGAGGAAGTGGGCGACGGTGCGAGCGTTGAGGCTCTTGGTCTGCTCGACCGCGTAGAAGATTGCCCGGAGCCCATCGGCGTTGGAGAGGGTGAAGATGCTCGGTGGGTAGCTGCCGTAGGCCTTGTGGTACGCGGCCAGGAAGGCCTTGGCCTCGGGGTAGGGAAGATCCTGCGGCAAGGGGACGTTGATGATGTAGCTTCCCGCTGCCGCCTTGCCGGCCAGGCGGGCGAAGTCGACGTTGTCGTTGGCATCCCCGCCTACGAACGCCGCTTTGATGCCGAGCTGGACTTCCTGGGCCCGGAGGAGCCCTCCGTCCGAGTAGTAGCCGCTGAAGTAGATCACATCGGGGTGATAGGAGGCCACCTTGGTGAGCACGGGGGTGAAGTTCTGGGCGCCAGCAGTGATGAAGCCGCGGTAGACGACGTGGCCTCCATCCTTCTTCACATATGCTTCGACCTGATTGCCAAGGCCCTCGGAATAGCTCGAGTGATCCGAGAGGATCGCGATCCGCTTGTAGTGCATCACGTCGACCAGGTAGTGCGCGGTGTAGATGGCCTCGGCGCTATTGGGAGGGAAGTTGCGGAAGAAGGTCCAGTAACCGTGCTGGGTCAGCGAGTCGGCGGTTGCATCCGAGGTCTGAAGAATGCCAGCCCGGAAGTAGATGGGCTCAGAAGGCTCGGTTGCCGTGGAGGAATAGGAGCCCACCACCGCGAAGACCCCATCGTCGACCAGCTGGCGAGCGCAGATGGCAGCCTGGGCTGCTTGCCCCTCATCGTCGCAGACGATGACCTGAAGGGGATGGCCCAAAAGCCCACCCTTGGCGTTCTGCTCCTGGACGAGGAGCTTTACCGCGTTGACAATTCCCTGACCTTCTAGGGCGAACGCTCCGGTGATGGGGGCCTGAACCCCGATCTTGACCGTTGAGGCGGCGAGGGCACTCGAGGCGATAAGAGAGAGGATCCAAATTCGCTTCATAGAACCTCCGAGGACATGGTATCAAGAAACCCCGCACTGCTGTAGTAGATCCGGTAGGCGAGGGAAGATCTCGGCTCGTCAAAGGCGTAGGATGGCGTCTATGGAACGCACGCCGACGGGTAAGGCCCTGGATCCTGGAGGTGTCAGGCGGCTCTATCGGAGCAAGCTGCTCCACTTGGAGGAGGCTTTGGGACTGCTCCGCTCGGGGAGCCGCCTCTTCCTCTCGGGAAATGCGGCGACCCCCACGCTCTTCCTCGAGGCCTTGGTCAAAACCGAGCTACGCGACCTCGAGCTCGTCCATCTCCTCCATCTGGGCCAGGATCCCCTCTCGGCTCCCGAGGCCAAGGGGCGCTTTCGGCGCCGCAGCCTCTTCGTAGGCTCGGCTGATCGGGAGGCCGTTGCGCGCGGAGAGGCCGACTACGTGCCCATTTCGCTCCACCAGATCCCTGCCCTCTTCCGCCAGGGGGTCTTGCCCCTCGATGCGGCCATCGTTCAGGTCAGCCCTCCCGATGCCTTCGGTTTTGTCAGCCTGGGTGTCGAGGTGCTGGCGAGCTTGGCCGCCTTGGAAGCGGCCCCCTTGCGGATCGGCCTGGTCAACCCTCGAATGCCGCGGGTGCTGGGCGATACCTTCGTCCACCTATCCCGTCTGAGCGCTCTGGTGGAGCTTGAGGCTCCTCTCATCGAGCTCCCTCAAGGCAGCTTTAGCCAGGTTGAGGCCCAGATCGGGGCTCAGGTGGCCTCATTGGTTGAGGATGGGGATACCCTCCAGCTTGGCATCGGAGGCATCCCCAACGCGGTGCTCTTCCACCTTGAAGGCAGGAAGGATCTGGGGGTCCATAGCGAGATGATCTCGGAGGGTTTGGTCGAGGCCTTGGAGCGGGGGATCATCACCGGAGCGCGCAAGACCCTCCACCGGGGTAAGGTGGTCGGTACCTTCATCTTGGGGTCTGAGCGCCTCTACCGCTTTGTGGCCGATAATCCCCTGTTTGAGCTCCATCCTGCTGATTATGTGAACGATCCCTCGGTCATCGCGAAGAATGCAAACATGGTGGCGATCAACTCGGCGATCGAGGTCGATCTGACCGGCCAGGTCTGCGCAGAATCGATCGGGACCAAGATCTATTCTGGCTTTGGCGGCCAGCTCGACTTTATTCGAGGTGCGGCGGCAAGCCCTGGTGGGCGTCCCATCATCGCGCTGCCCTCACGGACCTCTCAGGGCATCCCCCGCATCGTGGCGGAGCTCAGGCCAGGCGCTGGGGTGGTCACGACGCGAGCTGACGTCCACTACGTGGTCACCGAGTACGGGGTCGCTGAACTCTTCGGCCGCTCGCTCAGGGAACGAGCCAAGGCCTTGATTGAGATCGCCCACCCCGAGGATCGCGAAGCGCTGCGCCGAGTTGCTCAAGCGCGTGGGCTCCTCTAGGGGAGTTGACAGCCTTTCAGCAAACCTCTAGCCTAAATGATGCTTGGGGCTGTGGCGCAGTTGGGAGCGCGTCTGAATGGCATTCAGAAGGTCAGGGGTTCGAGTCCCCTCAGCTCCACCAAAGCAAGCCTCCTTCCAGGCGAGGGCTTTTAGGCCCTCGCCGGATGCTTGGCGGAGGATGTCGTTTAACTCAAAACTTGCACCTCCCGCATATTCTGCATAAACACGCGCTCCCTGCTCCCCCACCCGGGGGCCACTGGCCCAGG
>OGCG01000034.1_pt1 | contig 92173 bp, 88 predicted proteins | sample 1570061 | NCBI WGS metagenome assembly OGCG01 (sample SAMN06268698, study PRJEB24515) | hot springs metagenome | isolation source: Joseph's Coat, Yellowstone National Park, Washington, USA | place: USA:Joseph's Coat, Yellowstone National Park, Washington, USA
TGGGACTACCTCTGGCGGGGCAGTCCCTATCTTGATCAGCTCCTATGTGCTTCTCGCAAGTTTTGTCGTGTACCTAGGGCGTCAGGGTTGATGAGCTGCTCAAAGCAGTCGGTTACTTGGACACCGCTGCACGAGAGGCTCTGAAAGATAAGGATCGCGAAGAAGCTTGGGCGGAAAAACCGGCCACAGATAGGCAGCTTGGGTACCTTCATGCACTCGGTTACCGAGGACCGAGACCAAAAAGCGTTCTTGAAGCTAGTCGACTCATCGAGCAATTGAAACGACATTCCAACCAACCGTCACCCAGGTCCCCGAAGGGCTTTCCGACAAGCTGAACGGCGACCAAGAGCGATGTGTAGAGTGCGACGCACCGTAATCTAGCGCAATGCCGCGGTCGGGCAGTCGTACTGGGTCCCCAGTCGGGTCTAGGCATACTCCAGCTGACTGCTTGGCCATCTCGATCAAGGTAGGCTCTAGACAATGGAGAATTTCTATAATATAATCACCAGATGGCGATGATGGCTGCGAGACAAACTAGCAAGCGTTGGGCGGCTCAAGTCCAGGACCGCTTCGCAAACAGCAGTTCTCGACGGCCATGAATCAAAGACCCTTCCATGAAGCGCAGCTTAAAGGATGGGCATCCTGACACCAAAACCACCCCACAAAGATCCATCTGCTGGTCTCAATACCCTCGCTGAGCCCCAACCCGAACAGAGAAGCTCCATGATCATCGATTGGCCTATCGGAACCAAGTTTCGAGTACTTCTCGAGGGGAAGAATCTCCGCGAGCTTGAACTGGTTGCGAATGATCCTGGGCAGGATCAATTTTCGGTGAATTCGGAGTTCGCAAAAGCCCTCCGGATCTGGCTGAGGAATCCCCAGTCCATCGTGGCCGTAAACTCTAAACACGGGAATCGGAAGCACGAGTTACTCGCCTATAAGCTCCCCGACCGTGATTGGGTACCCAACGAATCGAGTCTATGGGATGCCGTGCGCTACTTTGGACCTGAAGTTGTTTTTGTGAACTCTTCAAGAGCCCGTCGATTGGCTAACGAATTGGGGCGATTGGGCATCTCGGACCCAATCGGCAATTTCGAACTCGCCGAGTGGCTCATCCTATGGAAGCGGGCACCAGAACGAGCCCCAAAACCCCAAGAGCATTGGTTCAAGGAGCTCCCCAGCAAGTCTCGCCCTCACCTCTACCGGGTGTATTGCCAGTACTTAGAAAGCCATCTCAACAGCGAAACATTTGCTCAGGCTGCTACGATCGCTAGTCTTCTGCGCAAGGAATGCAAGGACCCCTATGCATCGATTGATTTCGTTCGGCGTTGGAAGGATCGAATTCCTCAAGAATCTCGATGCGCCTTGCTCACGACAGGTATCGCAACGATCACAGAAATCTGGAACGCAAGACTGACAGACGATAGCTCCCTCCTCAAAGAAGCCCTAGGCTTTGGGAAAGAAGCCCTATCGATTCAGGAACATCCTTACACGTACTGCGCTCTCCAAGCCGTGTATCAAGCACTTGATCAAGATAACCAAGCAGATCAATGCATCAAGCGAGCAAAGGAGCTCGGCAAACCGTGCATCAACACTGGGCGAAGGATCCGCCGAGTGAACAAAGACCGAATTCTTGAGCGGGGAACCCAAGCCTGTGGGCGATCAGGCTAGAAGGCGTCATAGAATAAAGAGGGGTAGGGATCTACCCTTCCAGAGGCGAGGCTAGCTTGATCGAATCAAACGTCATCGATCGTTACTTTGAGCGCTACGGCGGACAAGCGGAGCGCTTGAACTCGGAAACCTGGAGAACGACCCTGCGGGGGGAGATTGCCCTCTATCCCCTCTATCTCCACCTCACCCCCCGCTTCGTCTATCTTCACATCGCCCCATTTCTCCTGGAACCCAAGGAAGAAGCAGCCCCCCGGCTCTTCTGGGCCCTTCTGCGCTACAACCAGGAGATGGATCTGGCGAAATTCTCCATGGATGCCAACGGAGACATCCTCCTTAGCGTCGAGCTTCCTGCAGAGGACTTCGACTATACCCGGTTCGAAGAGGCCCTGTCGCTCCTTGAGAGGTATGCTGACGCCGCGTACCGGGAGCTCCTCAACCTCGCGCAGGATCCAGATGCCGAATGCCGCTTTGATGATGAGGAGAACCCCGGCCTTCTCGCCTAGGGTTTTTGACGGATCAGCCCCTCTCTCAGCAAGAATTGAAGAACCTCCGTCTCCGGATAGACCTCTAGGCGGTCCTCGGCAAGATCCTTGAGTGCAGCTAAGGCCTCAGGGTGAGCTCGCTTGAGCTCAAGGTGAAGATCGTGGAATGGGTTGAGGGCATCTTGGCCTCTCAACGTTAGGCTATAACGAACCAAAGGAATTGCGGCGAGCTGAGCCCGATACAAGCGGGAGAGTTCGACATAACGCTCGGCAGCACCCGAACGCTCAGCAGAGCCTTTGAGCCGGGCTGGCACACCGAGTGCTAAAGCCCCAGGAGGCACCTCCATTCCAGGGGGGACCACCGCTCCCGCCCCGACCACCGCTCCAGCCCCGATCTGGGCCCGGTTGAGCACAACTGCCCCCATGCCGATCAGGGCCCCTTCACCGACCCGAGCCCCGTGGACGACAGCTCGGTGCCCTACCGTGACCCGAGGTCCTAGGATACAGGGATCCCCTGGATCAGCATGCAATATAGCCCCGTCCTGAACGTTACTCCCCGCTCCAATATAGACCTCTTCGGTATCCGCCCGCACCACCGCGCCAAACCAGATGGAAGCATCTGCCTCGATGATCACCCGACCCACCAAGATAGCTCCTGGTGCCACGAAGACGCTCGGGTGAATCCTGGGCTCCCGATCACCTAAGCGATAAGCCGGCATCACGAGCTCCGTAGGGCCTCAGATCGATCCAAAAGCTCCACATCGGTGGGGAATGAAAGCATCGAGCGCGCTTCTTGAGGATCAAAAAACCCTACCCCGCTCATCCCCTCTTCCAGGCGAGGGGTTCCTTCACCTTCCATGAGGAACCAGTGAATCTCTCTGTGGATCCCCTGGGGGTTGGTGTACTGAGTCACCCCGAGACTGGCGAGGATCTTGCCCCGGATGCCCGTCTCCTCCTCCACTTCCCGCAGGGCAGCTTCTTCCAGGCTCTCCCCCGGATCGAGGTGGCCCTTCGGAAAGACCCAATATCCTCGAAGATCGCGAAGGAGGAGAACCTCCCCGCGAGGATTGTAGAGCACCCCTCCTGCACCAAGGACGGCATCCATGGTTTCATCTTACCGAGAAGCGAGCGCGAGGGGCCTGGGATCCGCTATGATGGCTCCTATGCGCATTCTTGTTACTGGGGCCTTGGGACAGATCGGCTCAGAGCTCATTCCCAGCCTGCAAGCTCGCTGGGGCGAGACCTCGATCGTCGCGACGGACCTACGCCAGCCAAAAGAGTTTCAGGGTCTCTTCGAGCCCCTCGACGCCACGGATCCCCGAAGGCTCCTCGAGCTTGTGGACCGCTATCGAATCCAGGCAATCTACCATCTTGCTGCTCTCCTCTCGGCAACCGCAGAGGCCCAACCTCAGCGAGCCTGGGAAGTCAATATGGGAAGCCTCTATGCGGTTCTCGAGGTCGCTAGAATCCGCCAGCTTCAGGTCTTCTTCCCCAGCTCCATCGGAGCTTTCGGACCGACGACCCCCAAAGAGCGCACCCCTCAGGACACCCTGCAACGCCCTACCACCATCTATGGGGTGACTAAGGTCGCAGGCGAGCTCCTTTGTGACTACTACCATCTTCGCTTCGGCGTCGATAGTCGGGGCCTACGGTTTCCTGGCTTGATCTCCTCTCGGGGCCTCCCCGGAGGAGGCACCACCGACTATGCAGTCGAGATGTTCTATGCCGCACTCCGCGAGGGACGCTACACATGCTTCCTCCGGCCTGATACCCGCCTCGAGATGATGTACATGCCCGATGCGCTGCGCGCCATTCAAGAGCTCATGGAGGCCCCTGCAGAGCGGCTGATCCACCGCAACGCCTTCAACGTAGGGGCGATGAGCTTCACGCCCGCTGAACTGGCTGCCGAGATTCAAAAACACCTCCCCCACTTCACCGTCGACTATGCAGTCGACCCCATCCGACAGGCGATCGCTGAGAGCTGGCCGCGCTCGCTGGACGACCAGGCCGCACGGGAGGAGTGGGGCTGGCGACCTCAGTACGATCTCACCCAGACTGTGACGTCGATGCTCGAGGAGCTGAGGCCGCGGCTACTCGGTTGAGGTGATGAAGGGGAGATTGCGCCCCCGCTGCCCGCGATCGAGGCCATAGCCGTAGACAAAGGCGTCCTCGATCTCAAAACCCAGATAGTCGATAGGAACCTCAACCCGCCGACGAGAAGGTTTCGAGAGCAGGGCGGCTACTTTCACCGAAGCGGGTTTTCGAGCCTCCAGGTAGTCCAAAAGATAAGCCAGGGTGAGCCCCGTATCCACGATATCCTCCACCACGATGACATCCCGCCCGCTGATCGGCTGACGGAGGTCCATGACCAGCTCCACCTCTCCGCTCGTCACCTCAGATTGGCCATAAGAGGACAAAGCCAAAAAGTCTAAGGTCAGTGGAAGGTCAATCGTGCGCACCAGATCAGCCATGAAGATAAAGGCCCCATTGAGCACACAGACCAAATGGGGCTCTCGCCCCTGATACTCCTGGGTGATCTGAGCACCGAGCTCAGCAACCCGGCGCTTTAAGGTCTCTGCGTCCAACTGGACCCGGCCATTGCCGGGAACAAACTCGCTCATTACCCCATTGTAGCGGTCTTGAGCGCCTCCACTTCCTGAGGCAGGAGCTCTCTCCACTCCCCCGGTTGAAGTGGCTCTAAACGGAGAGGGCCGATCTGCACGCGCAGCAATCGATGCACGGGAAAGCCGAGACGAGCGAGCATCCGACGAATCTCCCGCTTCTTTCCCTCTCCCAACACCAAGCGGACCCCATATGGGGTCGGTTGAGCGGAGCGCGCGCGGGCAAGGCCCTCAGCCAAAGGAATCCCTCGCTCGAGCTCCCGGCAAGCCCAAGCCGGGAGCTCCCTACCCGTCCAAACCTCGTAGGTCTTGAGCACCCCATAACGAGGGTGGGTTAGACGCTCCGTGAGCTCACCGTCATTGGTCAAAAGCAGAAGACCTTCTGAATCTCGATCGAGTCGGCCAACAGGGTGCAAGCCGGGGATCGAGGGGACCAGCTCCATGACCGTATGCGCTGCATGGGGATCCGCCCTAGTCGTCACAAAGCCACGGGGCTTGTAAAGAGCGAGGGTGCGAAGAAGGGGAAGGTCGAGCTCCCGCCCATCCAGCTCCACCCGATCTCCTGGCTGGAGAACATCGCCGAGCGTCGCCGGCACCCCATTGATGCGAACTCGCCCCTCTTTGACAAGCAGCTCAGCTTTACGCCGGCTTGCAACTCCCGCCCGGGCGAGATACTGCTGGATGCGCATCAGGCCTTTTGGCGAGCCTCGAGTTTGCGCTTGATCCGCTTCAGGGTGGTGACCTCCTCGAGGGCTCGTTGATCCAGGGTATCCGAGATTTGCTTGATCTGAGCGTTGATCGTCGGCACCGTAATCTGTTCAAGAGCGTTCACCCGGCGGTTGGTCTTCTTGATCTCCTCGCCGATGCGCCTGAGGCGATTCTCCGTGTTGGCCACTTCGAGGATCGCCTGGGCCAGAGCTTGAAACTCTCGTGAGGCCTCCAGAGTACGCGCTCCTACCCCAATTGGGCTGAAGTCCAGACCTAAAGCTCCCTGGGCGCTCAGGCGAGGGACCCGGACCCCATAGATGCTCTCGACCTCAAGCTCCACGGGGACTTCTCCTCCCCCTGCAGCAATGGCTTCAACCGCCTCTGGGCTATCGAGGCCCTTCGCCAAAATCAGCTTGAGATAGGCCTGCTGAGCAGCCTGATTGAGGGCCAAGCGGGCTTCCAAAGAACGCCGAACCAGGGAAAAGAACTCGGCGATGAGCGCATCCCGCTTTCGTTTCAGGAGGTCAACTCCCTGGAGGGCCAGCCGGCGCTGGGCTCGCTTGGCCAGCAAATTCGATCGGGTAGGGCTAACCTGCTCAGCCACCTAAGCCCCCACCAACTCCTCTAAGGTTCCGGTCTTGCCGTAGTACTGATCGATGTACTCACGGCGAATCCGCTTGAGCTCCGAAGCAGGCAGTTCAGAGAGCAGCGCCCAACCGATGTTGAGGCTCTGCTCGAGGGAGCGCTCGCTCTGACCCTGGTTGATGAACTTGCGCTCGAAGTTCTCGGCAAACCGCAAGTAGCGGCGGTCTCCCTCGGTCAGAGCGTCCTCACCCGTGATGGCCACCAACTGGCGGAGCTGAACTCCCCGCGCATAGGCGGAAAAGAGCTGATCGGCCAGCTCTTTATGATCTGCCCGCGTCTTCCCCTTACCAATCCCGTTGTTCATCAAGCGGGAGAGCGAGGGCTGGACATTGATCGGGGGATAGATCCCCTGGCGATAGAGGTCGCGCGAGACGTAAATCTGCCCCTCAGTGATGTAACCGGTCAGGTCAGGGATAGGGTGGGTGATGTCGTCTCCTGGCATCGAAAGGATCGGAATCTGCGTGATCGAACCCTTCTTGCCCTCCAGAACCCCTGCTCGCTCGTAGATCGACGCCAGATCGGTATACATATATCCGGGATAACCCCGCCGACCGGGGATCTCCTCACGAGCTCCCCCAATCTCCCGCAAAGCCTCGCAGTAGTTCGTCATGTCGGTCAAGATGACCAAGACATGATAGTCGTGCTCAAACGCCAGGTACTCCGCAGCGGTGAGCGCCATTCGAGGCGTCAGCAAACGCTCAACCGTTGGGTCGTCAGCTCGATTCAAGAAGAGGACCGAGCGCGACAGTGCCCCCGTGCGCTCAAACTCCTGGAGGAAGAAAGAGACTTCCCGCTGGGTAATCCCCATCGCAGCGAAGACCACCGCGAAGCTGCTCTCCTCGCCAACCACCTTAGCCTGTCGAGCAATCTGGGCAGCCAGCTCGTTGTGTGGCAGACCGGAGCCCGAAAAGATAGGAAGTTTCTGGCCACGGATCAGGGTCGTATTGACATCGATGGCGCTAATTCCGGTCTGAATAAACTCCTCTGGCTTCCTGCGGGCCACCGGGTTGATCGGCGAGCCGTTGATGGGCAGGCGCTTCTCAGCCACCACCGGAGGAAGTCCATCCAAGGGGCGACCGATCCCATTGAACGCCCGACCCACCATCTCGCGGGAAACCCCCAAGCGAGCAACATCCTCGATCAGGCTCACCGTCGTCGTGGCAAGATCAAGACCGGAGGTCTCCTCAAAGACCTGGAGCACCGTGTACTCGTCCGAGACCTCGATGACCTGCCCCCCACGCACCCGGCCCGAGCCGTCGGTGATATTGACAATCGCTCCGTAGGCCAGATCTTTGGCTCCTTCGAGGAAGAGCAAGGGGCCTGAAATGTAGGTCACCCCGCTGTACTCTTTTTTGAGTAGATCCATTCGCTACCTCCTCAGGCCTTGACGCGAAAAGCCTGCTCCAGCGCCCGATCGAATTCGGCCTTATAGGCTTCAAACTCCTCCTCGGGGACATAACGAGCTCGACCGAGCTTCTCGATCACCGGATCGCCAAGGAAGTCTTGGATCGTCGCTCCCCGGCTCAACGCCTCAGCTCCCTTGCGGGCCAAAGCCAGGATCATCTGCATGATCCCATATGCTTTGCGCAGGCTGCAGCTAGCATCCACCGGGTCAAAGCCGTTTTGCTGCAGGAAGTCTTCCCGGGCGATGCGCCCGATTTCGAGCGCAAGGCGCTCGGTATCCTGCAGAGCGTCCGGACCGACAAGCTGAACCACCTCTTGCAGGCTTGCTTCTCGCTGAAGCAGGGCAATGATCTGTCCACGCACTTCAGGATAGTCCTGAGCGACGTTCTCGCGGTACCAAGACTCCAAGAGCCCGGTGAAGAGGCTATACGACTGGGCCCAGTTGATGGCCGGGAAGTGGCGGGCGCGGGCCAAAGAAGCGTCCAAAGCCCAAAAAGCCCCGGTGATCCGCAGGGTCGACTGGGTCACCGGCTCCGAAAAGTCCCCGCCAGCTGGAGAGACCGCCCCGATGACCGAGACCGCTCCTTGCTCGCCGGCCAGCGTGATCGCCTTCCCGGCCCGCTCGTAGAAAGCTGCCAAGCGGCTCGCCAAATAGGGAGGATATCCCTCCTCGGCAGGCATCTCTTCAAGGCGGCTGGCCAGCTCGCGAAGGGCTTCTGCCCAGCGGCTCGTGCTATCCGCCATCAGCGAGACCTTATAGCCCTGATCGCGGAAGTATTCCGCCAATGTGATACCGGTATAGATGCTCGCCTCCCGAGCGGCGACCGGCATGTTCGAGGTATTGGCGATGAGGATCGTTCGATGCATCAAGGGGCCGCCGGTCTTGGGGTCCTCGAGCTCGGGGAACTCCACGAGCACATCGGTCATCTCGTTGCCTCGCTCACCACAGCCCACGTAGACCACGATGTCAGCATCACCGTACTTGGCGATGCTCTGCTGGGTCACCGTCTTGCCCGAACCGAAGGGGCCAGGAATCGCAGCGGTCCCCCCAGCAGCGATCGGGAAGAGAACGTCAAGAATCCGCATCCCCGTGAGGAAGGGCTCGGTCGGATCGAGCTTGCGCGCCACTGGTCGGGGTTTACGCACCGGCCAAGTGTGGTAGAGCCGCAGCTCGGTGCCATCCTCAAGACGAGCCACCGGTTCCTCAATGGTAAACTCTCCTTCGCGGATTTCCCGAATCACCCCGGAGACCCCAGGCGGCACCAGGATCTTGTGAGTGAAGGAGAACTCCGGTACGGTACCTAGGATCTCCCCTCCTTGGACCCGATCACCCACCCGCTTCCGAGGGGTAAACGGCCATTTGCGCTCCCGCGAGAGGGCATTGACCGAAATGCCTCGGCTGATGAAATTCCCCGAGGCCTCGCGGATCTTATCCAAGGGGCGCTGAATCCCATCAAAAATCCCGTTGAGCATCCCCGGACCCAATTCGACAGCCAAGGGGAGGCCGGTGCTCTCCACGGGCTCCCCTACTTGAAGGCCGTTGGTATCTTCGTAGACCTGAACGAAAGCGGTCTGACCGTCCAAGCGGATGATCTCTCCGACCAGCTTCTCCTTGCCAACCCGGACCAAGTCATACATCTTGGCCCCAGGAAGCTCAGCGATCACCGCTGGACCTGCGATCTTCTTGATCCTTCCCGTCACCTTATCCTCCCAGCGCAACACTTCATCGAGCAGTCCAGAAACAGCAGGGCCCCTAAGAACTCTTGCTCTATCATGGCATACCCTTGAGACATGCCCTACCTCTAGAGGCGGACATCGAAGCCGATGGCCTCCCGAACCAGACGCCGCATGTACTCTTTAGGATCGCCCGCTTGGGCAAAGTCCAGTTTGGGGATGGAGACCAAAACCGGGATCTGGCGACCCCGCAGCAGGCGCTCGACTGCCGCATAAGGATCGGGGAGCAAGCTCTCATCAACGCCAATCAAAGCGAAGCGTCCGCTTTGCACCATCGAAGCCAGCCGTTCAGGAGCCTCCTTAGGAGTGCTCACCCACACCTCCAGGCCCGCTAGGCGGTAGCCTGAAGCCGTCTCAGGATCAGCTAGCACCGCAAGGTTCACAAGAAGACCTCCTCGCGCACCGCTTCCTGGGGGAGGTTGAAGTATGCCCGCCGAGCCAGGAGGCGAAGACGGGCTCCCTCCCACTCCCGACTCCGTACATAGTCCAGAGCAAGACCAGCCCCCAAACTATCCTGGGCCGCCACATGGGCTCGCTCAAGGAGGATCCGGCGCAGGATCCGCTCCAGGCTCGCCAGATCGCGGGCCTGAGCAGCGGGAGCCAAGGGAGTTCCGGCCAAGGCTTCTAGCGCCCCTAGATCTCCACCTGCTAGGCGGGAAAAAAGAACCGGGCTCACGAGTGTCCCCTCGGGGATGCGGTAGAGCTCCAGATCGGCGGGCAACGATCCTTGCTGGGACAGCTTGAACGCCGTCGCCAGGTTGAGGCTATCGATCTCGAGGAGGAAATAGCTGACGAGCTCTCGCTCCCCGAGTCGGCGAGCTCGGGAAAGGAGGTAGCTGAAGAAGTTACGCTCGAGGAGCACCTCGAGGAGCTTGGGATCCTGAGTCTGCGCCACCGCCTGCTGGAGGGCGCGGGCCAGGGGATGACTCGGGAGCTGAAGGACCTGCGCCAAGGAGGCGGGATCGGGAGCTTGGAGCATCGCCTGCACGAGAGGCTCTGAGAACGTCCCTCCGCTCAGGCGCCCACGAATCTCTTCGGCGCTTTCCCCTGCTATCTTCCCTCGCAGGATCGCTTTGAGGTTGACTAGATCGGCTCGGTAGAGGAGGAGGCGCACAGCTTCCTGGGGGGGGCCGCTGGTGAGCTCGTAGAGATCGCCCACCGTGCGAGCCAGATTGGCCGATATGGCCCGATCGACATCCGAGAGCCGATCTCCAGCCAGATCAGGACCGTAGGAGGTCTCCTCTAAGGCCCTCAAGAAACCCGGATAATCTTCCTCGAGCATCCGCTGGAAGAACGGCTCAGGAAGCAGCTGGGCCCGGCGGTTCCGGATCCGGCTATTGAGATAGGCGAAGGCTTGCCTCACCCCTCCCCCCAGATCTCACGCGCCACAGTTGCGGAAAGAGCTTCCCAGGCCCGCTCCAGGCGCTCCGTCAGGGTATTTTGCACCTGGATCCGCCCCCCTGCGGCCATGACCCGGACACCCAGGCTGATGCGAGGGTCGGTGCGCAGCTCAAGGCCCCGCTCCTTTGCCCAAGCTTCAAGGTATCCTCGGTCCTCAGGGTGGACGACGACCGCCTCCGCCTTCGTCACACCCTTCAGCGCCTCTTCGGCGAGGCGCTGGAGCACCTCAGAGTAATTGGGCTGGGCACGGAGGTCCTGCAGCGCTTTTAAAGCTCTCTGCCGCACTTCCTCCATGACCTGACCACGGGCCTGCAAGCGAGCCTGATTGACGAGCAGCTCCGCTGCACTCTCAGCTCGATGGCGAGCAGCCATCGCCTCAGCCTCTAGGGCTCGGAGCCGAGCTGCCCGCAAAGCTTCTGTGCGCGCCTTAGCCTCAGCCAAGATCGAGGTGGCTCGCTCCTCAGCTTCGCGGGTGACCGCCTCAATCTCGGCAGCTACCTCATCCCGTAGGATGTCCTCGAGCTTGGACATCTACATCTTCCCTAGCAGCAGGAAGAAGCCGACCAGGCCGAAGATGACCAGAGTCTCGGGGAGCAGGAAGAAGATCAGGGCGATACCGAAGTTACGCCGATCTTCAACCACCGAGCCCAGAGCAGCCGCTCCGATGGCAGATTGCGCTACTCCGGTGCCGACAGCGCCGAGACCTAGGGAAAGCCCCATGCCGATGGCCACCAGACCGGTCTGGAGATCTCCCGTAGTACCGCCTTGAGCCAGGGCCAAAGAGGACGCAAGAACACCGAGGAACCAGAGGATTCGCTTCATCAAAACGCTCCTTCAGGCGGCATCGCCGCGAACGGATTGGAATGGCCGATAAGGCCTGCCGTTCTCATCATAAAAACCGAGATTGGTCGCAAACTCGATCCACAAGAGACGGATGGGTTGGAGAATGTGACCTAAGGTGGTGAGAGCTAGCACCACCGTCAGCATGAGAAGGCCTAGGACCAGGCCGATGAGGGCGCCAGGAACTCCCAGGCGATGCGCAAGACCGAAACCCACATCATCGCAGAGCTTGTTGAGCACTGCTCCTGCGATGCCGACAGCATAGATACGAATATAGGACAGGATATGCCCCCCGCGAGTTGGAAGCTCGACGATCATAAGGGGAGCACGGGTAAAGACAACTGCCAGGAGAAAGAAGAGGAGCCCGGCCGAAAGGATGATATAGGTCAACGGGGCTCCCTTGCCGCTCAGGAAGGTATAAGCAAAAGCGATGAGGCCAACGAGGCCGGAGAAATAGCCGAGACCTTCCCAAAAGTGGGCCCGCTGTCCATGGCGAAGGGCCAAATAAGCTTTGAGGATAAAGGCGTAGAGAACCTGATAAGCACCGAACGCGAGGCAGACCAAGATGAGCAGGTTCGAGGTCTCAGCGAAGTTATAGCGGTCGATGAGGACCGGGATAAGCCCATGACCTTGACCGGGGACATAAAAGACGTGGAGGCGGACCAAGAAGGTTCCGAAGAACTCTCCGTAGATCAAGCCCCAGATCAAGCTCCAGATCCACATCCAGTTGAGCACCCGGACGATGTCGGCAAGCACCGAAGGGCCGATACGGGCACCTAGAAAATCAACCACCAGGGTTTCTTTACGGCGAACATAGCCGCCGAGCCACCGAGCGAAAAGGAGGAAGAGCAAAGCCACCCCGATATCGCCAACCACCATGCCGAAGAAAAAGGGAAAGAAGGTCGCGATCATCACGGTGGGGTCATAACCACCATAGGGAGGAGTGTTGAGAAAGCTGTGGAGGAGTTGGAACGGACGAGCCCAGGGTGGGTTCTCCAAAGTAACCGGGACCTTGTCGGAAGGCTCGTGCTCCACCGGTTCAAACGTGTAAAGGATCTGACCCTTCAAACGGCCGAGAGCTGCTTCAACCTTCGGCTTCGCCTTGAGCGGAACCCATCCCATCAGGGCAAAGCCATAACGGCCCGCCGCTAACTCACCTAACGCTCGGTAGCGCGCCGCCTCGTCCCGCGCCCGCGTCCAAAGGCTCTCCAGAGGGGCTTGAGCTTCTGCCCGAAGACGTTCAATCTCCTCGCGAATCCCCTGAAGCTCTTCGGGGGCCAAGCGGGACCGCTCCTCCATGCGGGCAAACGCTGCCCTTGGGCTGAGCGCGCTATAAGCTCCTGGAAGCTTGAGCTCACCCAGACCCAGACGAGAGATCGCGCTGCGAGCTCGCTCGAGATCCTCTTTAAGCACTGCGATCACCAGCGCCAAGCGGTCGTTCCAAGGCAGGGCTTCGAGGAGGAATCGATCCGCTAGATGCTCCTGAAGGGCCTGCTCAATTGCCGGAAGCTCCTGAGGAGCGATCAGAAGAGGTAGAGCCCGCAGCCAAGGCCCCTCGCCAAGCCGACCAGCCAAGTCGGCGAAGCGCCGAAAGGGCTCTGCGTAGAGCTCGATGGCCTGGAGCTCCTCTTCAAGAGAAATGCGTTCTTGAGCCAGGGCCTCCGCCTGCTGAAGCCACGGTTGGAGCAAGAGCTCAGCTTCTTCCAACGAGCCTTCGAAAGGAGCCCTAGGTTGAACCTGATGCCCCAAGAGGTCCAGGATGTGCTCCGCTGAAGCTGCTACCCCCTCCCAACGTCTCGAGAGCCGCTCCTCTTCCGGAGTCAGCCGGTACTCGGGTAGCTCCTCAGGTCTCAGCGTCTCTAAGTGGACCACACCAACCCGTTGAAGCTCAGCGAGCACCTCACGGGCCAAGCGTTTCGGTCCAGCAACAAGCAGCTTTTCCATCGGAGCAATCACGGTAGAATCCCCCGAAACACCGCCTGAACAGCTTGATCGAGATGGGAGGCAGCCTCTTCCCGGACCGATCTGGCCACCGCTTCAGCTTGCTTTCGAGCCTGCTCTTCAAGATGGCGCAGCTCCTTGCGTAGCTCCTCACGAAAGGATCGCTCGTGCTCGGCAAGGGCTCGCTCTTCCTCCTCTAGGAGACGGCGAGCCTCTGCCTCGGCTTCCTGGACGCGCTGCTCGGCCTGGCGGCGGGCCTCCTCCAGGCGCTCAGCGAGCTCTCGCTCCTGCTCCGCAAGGCTCTTGATCAATCCCTGGCCGGCCATCTTCTCACACTCCTCAGAAAAAACGCACGTCAAGACATCCCTAGGCATGATAGAGGAGCACCTAGGAGCTGTCAACGCGTTTCATCATATACCAGGACAACCTTGCAGACCACTCACAATTCGGGACATCAAGAAGCTGGTGCCGATCGGTGCCAAGGAGCTGAGGCGGCATCCTAGGACTTTCAAATCCCGGGTCGAGCAAGCTGGCGGCCACCCAGACCAATGTGCTCACCGAGGAGCAAGTCTTTAATCAAGCAACTCCGGCTGGCTAGACTTGGCTCTTGAGCTAGATCTCTAACCAAAGCGCGCCGGATATCGGCGAAATCCCGCTTCGAGAGCTGATCGCCACGCTCGGCCAACGAGCATGCTCGAAGCAAACCCGCTAACCAGCAGCCGAGGGCTTCTAGCTCGGCAACAAGCCCCTTTGCTCCAGACGCTCTACGAGGCGGCGAACCGCTTCATGGGTGGTCGGTGGACCGTGCCCCACCCAGGCGGTTGAAAAGGGCAAGGCAGCAATCTTCCGCAAGGTTCTCAAGGCTTCGGGAAGATCCGCGCTCACCGCCTTAGCTGGCGGCTGAGGCCCTCGGTTACGCACCAAAAAGGCATCCGCGGCGATGAAGTCATCCCCCCTGAGTAAGCCGATTTGACCTGGAGTATGGCCTGGTAGGTGAACGACCCGCCAGCCAAAGAGATCTTCCCCCTCTTCGACGGGAGTGAGTGCTTCGCGGGGCAGGGATCGCGGCAGATTAGCCAACCAAGCCCCGAGGCCAGGAAGCGGGAAAGGAGGTCGAGGCGTGAGGCCGGCAATGTAGGGAAGATCCTCGGAGTGAACAAACACCGGCACGTGGCGCTCCTCCCAAAGGCGGCGTGCCCCCCCGACATGATCCAAGTGGTGGTGCGTGAGGACCACACCTCGTAGCTGGAGACCACGAAGGGCACGGCCTAATTTGCCCCACTCCCAAGGCATCCCGGTATCCACCACAATGAACCCCCCTTCTACCTGGAGGAGGTAGCTATTCGAACCTAACCTGAGCCTCTGGATCATGAAGGTGGCTGCTGGATCGATGCTTGGGGGATCACCCCAAGCTCAGCGAGGGCGAGGCGAATTCCTTGAGCATCAATCCCCGCCGCCCGATGAAGGCTCGGGATCGGCCCGTGCTCGATGAAGCGGTCAGGAAGGCCTAAAAGGCGGACTTCAGGGTGAAGGCCGAGGTCGTTGAGGGCCTCGAGAACCGCGCTGCCAAAACCCCCCATGCGCTGGTGATCCTCGACCACGACCAGGGGAAGATTCCCAATACGGGCGAGCAGCTCGAGATCTAAAGGTTTGAGGAAGCGCGCGTTGACCACTCCCACTACCGGAAGATCGCGCGTAGCCTCCAGGGCGTAGGTCAGGGTCTTACCAAAAGCAAGCACCCAAGCTGCCCGGCCCTCTTTGAGGACCTCCCAGCGCCCCCAGGAAATCTGAGGCCAAGTTCCTTCAGGCACCCGCTCGACGTTATCCCGTGGATACCGAATGGCGACCGGCCCCTCTTGCTCCAAAGCCCCCTTGAGCATCGCACGCAACTCCCAAGCATCTTTCGGGGCTGCGATCTGCAGATTCGGCACTGTCCTTAAGTAGGCGATATCGAAGACTCCATGGTGGGTCGGACCATCGGCGCCAACCAAGCCTGCTCGGTCGATGGCGAAGATCACCGGAAGCTTTTCGATAGCGATATCGTGGATGACCTGATCGTAAGCCCGCTGAAGAAAGGTTGAGTAAATCGCTAAGATCGGCCGAAACCCGCGAAGGGCAAGACCCGCTGCCGTGGCTGCGGCCACATCCTCACAGATTCCGGTATCCAAGTACCGCTCCGGATGTGCCTGAGAGTAGCCCACCAAACCGCTACCTTCACGCATGGCCGGTGTGATCACAAAGAGCTTAGGTTCTTGAGCAGCCAGCTCGGTCACCGCATCGCCAAACGCCAAGGACCAGGAATATCCTTTGGTGACCTTGACGGGATGCTCTGGATCAAAGCTGGGCGGGCCATGCCAATAGATCGGATCGGCTTCGGCGACCTTGTAACCCCGTCCCTTCTGGGTCACCACATGGAGGACCGTGGGTCCTTCCAGCTCTTTAAGGTCGCCGAGCAGACGGATGAGCCCCTTCAGATCGTGGCCGTCCACCGGGCCCACGTAGCGGAGCCCCCAGGCATAGAAGGGATTCTCCTGGTGAAGGACCAGTTTTGCTGCCTCCTTCGCCCGATCCACGAGACCGAAGAGGCGGGGGGAGATTCCCTCGAGAACCCCCCTTCCCCATCGCTCCGTCTCTTGGACCCACCTCTTCGCCTGAAGCTCCTTGAAATAGCGATTCAAGGCCCCCACGTTCTCGCTGATGCTCATCTCATTATCGTTGAGCACGACGAGCACCCGCTTACCGAGCTCGCCAATCTTGTTGAGCGCAGCGAGAGCCATGCCCCCGGTGAGGGCTCCATCGCCGATCACAGCCACTATATGGTACGAAGCCCCTTCCAGATCGCGGGCCAGGGTCATGCCAAGGGCCTGGGCTAAGCTGGTACTCGCATGGCCCACCGTGATGGCATCGTGCTCTGACTCCGAGACCCGGGTAAAGCCAGAAAGACCTCCTTCCAGGCGAATGGTGTGGAAGCGATCTTTCCTCCCAGTGAGGAGCTTGTGGGCATAGGCCTGATGGCCAACATCGAAGAGGATACGGTCACGAGGTGAATCGTAGACTCGATGCAAGGCCACGATGAGTTCAACCGCCCCCAGAGAGGAAGCCAGATGGCCTCCATTTTGGGCGCAAACCCGAATGATCTCGCTGCGCAGCTCCTCGACGAGGGTCAGAAGCTCCTCCTCGGATAGAGCCTTGAGATCCTGGGGCGTATTCACTCGATCCAAAATCACGGGAAGCCTCCTCATTCACTCTAGCCAATCCAGCTCAACGGAAATTGCGCTGGACCAACAAGAGCCCTCCCTCGGTGCGCACTTCCCCCACGTGGGGAACAAACCAGATCACGTACTCGAGCGTTTGTCCCTGGCTGGTCAAGGTGAGGTGGATGTGGTAAGCCTCAAAACGGCCAGCCGGGACCTCAACCGCGCTTTGGCTCACCACGGTGTAGGTATAGTGAAGCTCCTGGTGATCCGTCGTATAGGTGTGATCGGGAAGCTCGATCACGCTGGTCAGCTCGCTCGTCCCGCCCCACTGGGCCCCGACAGTGAGGTCTTGGGGAGGGGGGTACTCCAACAAAGGAGGATTGAAGCGCACTTTGCTCTCGGTGATCCGTTCATCGAAACCCAAGAGCTGAACCCCTTGAGGACCGATGGCTCGATAGTAGATCCGATCTTGACCCCTCCCGGTGAAACGGAAGAGGATGACCGGAACTCCGTGGACCACACCGGGCCCCTCAACCGTCAGGGTATAAGGGGGAGCGTCCGGAAGAGCGCCTTGAGGCTCGTAGGTCCACTGCAAGCCGGTCTGATCCGGATAAAAACTCACCGGCCCGCTCAAAAAGGCAGTGACAGGGCGCTGGGTGGCCTGCGGGGCACAGCCAGCCAGAAGCAAGAGGAAAAGCAGACTCCGCCTCATGGCGTCGAGCGTAAGGCGGGAAGGGATTCCCGATACAGGGCGGGGTCAACCTCAGGGAATGGATTGTCGATAAATTCCAAAGTCGCGAGCTCACCTCCTTCGATGGCTCCGCTCTCTAGCATTTTAAGGAGGCGCGCAAAGCGCTCAGCATGGATCTTATAGCGCTGGCGCGCATACTCTTGGGCTTGTCCGCTCGCAATGAGAAAAGGCCAATCCGAGGATTCCAGAAGGAGCAGCTCGCGCATGAGCTGCTGCAAAGCCCGTCGCCGCTCGCCAGGCGAGCGCTCAAAGCGGTAGGAAGCCTCAACCATCCGATCTTCGGCCCAGTAGACCTGTCGCCAGTAGTCCTCCGTCTCAGCATTGAGCCAAACCGCGTGCCCCCCTCCATGCCCCCAGCTCCCCTCCGCGAAGGCTCCGCGCACCGGGGTCAGGCGGATCGCCTCTCGAGCGGTGACCCACTGAACCCCCGCGAGTTGGCGGGCGACTGCTTCCAACCAGATCGGGCCTTCGTGCCACCAATGACCGAAGAGCTCAGCATCATAAGCGGCGCAGATCGTTCCCTCAGGATGTTCTCGCGCCAGCTGAGTGAGCAAATCGGCGAAGTCTCGGGCGTCCTGCTCTGCCTGGATCTTTGCCGCTTCGGGATCATAAGGAAGCTTAGCCTCGATCGGAAGGTGGCGATCGGTGACCCGCCAGTGAGGAAGCCCCGACTCGGGATCCCTCCAATGGAATTCCCGATAAGCTCCATGCCCGGGATAGCCGTGCTCGTGGCTCCAGACCCGAAGGGCGGTCTCTCGGTTGCGGGGCAGTACCCGAAGACCAGAGTCGAGCTCGTAGACCTGAAAGAGCTCGTCTCCGCTTCTCCCAGCTTGGGGATCCATACTCGCGTAAGGAGAAAGAGGGGGCTGGCCGTCCAACAAATGGGCGTCCAGAACGGTATAGCGAGCTCCTGCTTTCATAAGAAACTCATCGATGCCAGCCCGCAACGAAGGCAACAGACCTAAGAAGGGGCGCTCCCAAGGCCCTCTGGGTCGATATCCCATCTCTGGCAACCAGTAGCCCGCCGGTTCTCTGCGGTAGCGCGAGCGATAGGCGCTCATCCCCGTCTTGACCTGAGCCCAAAGCGCTCCCTCGTGCCCTAAAAGAGGAGAGTAGGCATGGGTGGCGCTCGAGGTCATGAGCTCAATCCAGCCGGACTCCTGGGCCTGGGCAAAAAAGCCGATGAGATCCCCTTGAAGCTCGCGGTACGCCTCCAGAGTCCTCTCCCAACTCGCCAAGGCGTAACGGGATGAGGCTTCGAAAGGAGAGCCGGCAAAGCGTTCGACATCCCGCTCTGCTCTTCCGCGGCGGTCTTCAGCATAGCGTACAAAGCCCTCGCGGATCTGAGGGTCGTCCAACTGCTCGGCGAGGATGGGGGTGATGCTCAGCGTGAGGGGAGCTGAGATCCCCTCAGCGTTGAGGCGCCTCAACAGCTGGGCCAAGGGAAGATAGGTCTCAGCGATCGCCTCATAGAGGGTTTCTTCCCCAAAAGGCCACATTCCGTGAGCTCGAACATAGGGCTGGTGGGCATGGAGCACCAAGACGAAACGGGCCATCACTGGAGCCGAGTATACTCCAGAGCAACCCAGGAAAGAGGAGCCAGAATTGCTAGAGCACCCAGCCCTTCCAGGCGAGACTATGCGAGCACTCTCAGTATAGGCCCTGCGGCGTCGTTGGCGAGAAAGACAGCGCGGGCGGTTATGTCACAATGAAACGCATGCGTCCGGTGCTCATCGATTGCGATCCCGGGCATGACGATGCCCTCGCCCTACTGCTCGCCGCTGCATCCCCTCGTCTCCAGCTGGTCGGGATCACCACGGTGGCGGGCAACCAGACTCTGGAAAAGACAACGGCCAATGCTCAGAAGATCGTAGAGCTCATCGGTCTCGAGGTTCCCGTGGTGCCGGGAGCCCACGCTCCTCTCGTCGCTCCCCTGGTCACCGCCCCTCACATCCACGGGGAATCCGGCCTTGATGGGCCTGAGCTCCCCCCACCTCGCCGCCCTCCCGATCCCCGGCATGCGGTAGAGTTCATCCTGGAAAGCCTGGAACAATTCCCTGGCCTCACCATCGTCGCCTTAGGTCCTCTCACCAACCTCGCCCTAGCTTTAAAGCGAGATCGCAGGGCCTTCGAGGCACTCGATCAGCTCATCTTCATGGGCGGAAGCACAGAGCGCGGCAACATCACGCCAGCCGCCGAGTTCAACATCTACGTGGATCCTGAGGCCGCCCATATCGTTGTGCACAGCGGGCTTAAGGTGAGTATGGTCGGGCTCAACTTAACCCATCAGGTTCGAGTCAGCCGCGAGATGCTCAAGCGCATCGAGGCGTTAGGCACTCCCGTCGCTCGAGTCGCTGCCGAACTCCTTAACTTCTATGGAGGGACATACCGTAAGGAGGGTTTTCAAGAGCCTCCTCTTCACGATCCATGTGCGGTCGCATTGGCCATCCAGCCCGAACTCTTTGAGTTAGCGCCCGCTCACGTTGAGATCGAGCTCAAGGGAGCGTTTACCCGAGGAGCGACCATCTGTGACTTTCGAGGAGAACCGAAAAATCTCCACGTTGCCCTAGACATCGCAGCAGATCGATTCTGGGACCTCTTTCTTCAAGCTTTAGCCCACTACCGATAGCCCCTAGCTTGGGCTAGCCTAGAGAGAGTGCCTCAGACTGGGCTCCCGGCAACGAGGCACCTCAACTCAAGGAATGTACATGTGCACGCAAATTCCCGCTCCGCCAAACCCCAAATTGAGCCAGGACTCCCCCTATCCTCTCCGTCGCGAGCCCGCGAGGAGATTACCTCAGGGGCTTTAGCGCGAAAGGAGTCGTGTGAAGGAGGAAACACAAGCAGCTCCGCTAGGATCCTATCGCTGGATTCGACCCCTCCTCTTTCGCCTAGAGCCTGAACGCGCCCATCAGATGGTCTTGAGCGGGCTAGCCTGGCTCGCGAGATGGCCGTGGCTCCTTAAAGCGATGGGCCGCTACACCTCTCAAGATCCTACCCTCGAAGTCCGCTGTTGGGGGCTTCGCTTCCCCAACCCTATTGGTCTAGCAGCCGGGCTGGATAAGGACGGCCTGGCCTTGCCTATCTGGGAAGCTTTGGGTTTCGGTTTTGTGGAGATGGGTAGCCTCACCTGGCATCCCCAAGAAGGCAACCCCCGACCCAGGCTCTTCCGGATCCCCCACGAGCAGGCCTTGATCAACCGCATGGGCTTCAATAACAGGGGCGTTGAAAACGCCGCTCGCCGCCTATCACAGCAGCGGCTTGGGATCCCGCTCGGCATCAATATTGGCAAATCCCGCATCACCCCTCTGGAGGAAGCCGCTCAGGAGTATGTCCGTTCGCTCCAAAAGCTCTGGCCTTATGGGGACTACTTTGTCCTCAATCTCAGCTCACCCAATACTCCAGGTCTACGCCAACTCCAAGAAGCCGACCGCCTTCGGGCATTGCTCCGAGATGTGCTCCCCGCTCTTCCCTCCCCATCCAAACCTCTGCTGCTCAAGCTGGCTCCTGAGCTCACCGAAGCTGAGCTTGAGGCGGTCTTGGAGGTCGTCGCAGAGTTCCACCTCTCAGGGTTGGTCGCTACCAACACGACCACCCGACGAGAAGGGACTTCCATCAAAGAGCCGGGTGGCCTTTCGGGTCGGCCCCTCGCAGCAGACTCACTGAGGATTCTTCGGTTGATTCGCTCCCGACTCCCTTCTTTGCCGGTCATCTCTGTAGGAGGAATCTTCAGCCTGGAAGATCTCCAGATACGCCTCGCTGAGGGCGCTTCCCTGGTCCAGATCTACACCGGCTTGATCTATCGAGGTCCGGCCCTTCCTCGGCACCTATGTCAGGGATTGCGTTTTCAAGAGAGCACTCTCCAGGTACTTGATAAAGGGAGGCTAAAGTTTTATAATGAGAGCCGCGAAAGGAGGTTGTGATGGCAAAGCAGGCAGCGCGGTGGCAAGACTGGGTCAACCTGGTACTTGGCATCTGGATGGTTCTCTCGCCTTGGCTCTTGGGCTATCACACCACCTCTGGGAGCGCGACAGCCAACGGGGTGATCTTCGGGCTCATCATCGCCATCCTGGCGATTGCAGCCCTGAGCACCCGCCAGGCCTGGGAGGAGTGGGTCAACCTGGTGCTCGGCATCTGGCTCATCCTCTCACCCTGGCTCTTGGGCTTCCACAGCGTGAGCTCGAGCGCGACCTGGAACGACGTGATCTTCGGCTTGCTGGTGGGAATTGTCGCCCTTTGGGCCACCCGAGAGCAACCCAAACACGCTTAAGCTTTCTCTCGCCTCCCCCTTGACCTTAGGCCAAGGGGGAGTATAGTAGTGGGAGCCTTTAATCACGGTCCTGAGAGACCGGAAAGGAGCCCAGCATGAAGCAATCTAGAGCACCTCGAACCCTAAGGGGGTTCTTTTTTTATGGTCTTTAAGTCTAAAGTCCTCAGCCCCCAGGAGATCGAGCGGGCTCTTCGGCGCATCGCCCACGAGATCGTGGAGCGGAATAAGGGGACTGAGAACCTAGCCCTGGTCGGGATCCATACCCGAGGAGTACCCTTAGCTCAGCGCATCGGAGCTGAGATCGCCGCTTTCGAAGGGGTCAGTCCTCCTCAAGGTTGGCTCGACATCACCCTTTACCGCGACGATCTCTCGGAGATCGCCCTGCAGCCCAAAGTGCGGGAGACTCGCCTTCCCTTCGACCCCACCGGGCGGGCGATCGTGTTGGTCGACGACGTCATCTACACCGGAAGGACTGCACGGGCAGCCTTAGACGCTCTCATCGATTTGGGGCGCCCAGGACGGATCTATCTCGCAGTTCTCGTCGACCGCGGGCATCGGGAGCTTCCAATCCGCCCCGATTTTGTCGGCAAGAATCTTCCTACCTCCCGTCGGGAGGTGGTCAAGGTGAAGTTAAAGGAACTCGATGGAGACGAGGGGGTAGAACTATGGGAGCTCTAGCCCGCCACCTCCTCGACTTTCACGACTGGAATCGCACGCAAGTCGAGGATCTCTTGGATACGGCCCGGGTCATGAAGGAGGTGCTGAGCCGGCCGATCAAAAAGGTTCCCGCCCTCAACGGCTTGACTGTCGCCACGGTCTTCTTCGAGCCGAGCACCCGGACGCGCATCTCATTTGAGCTGGCAGCTCGCCGGATGTCCGCTGACGTGGTCTCCTTCAGCCCGCAGAGCTCTTCGCTGAGCAAAGGGGAGAGCTACCGGGATACCCTCACCACCCTCGCTGCCCTCGGCGTCGACGCCTACATCATCCGTGCAGAAGCAGCAGGTCTACCCTATCAGGCCGCCCGCTGGTTGGGCCGAACGGTCATCAACGCTGGGGATGGCTGGCGAGCCCATCCGACTCAAGCCCTTCTCGACGCTCTGACGCTCCTCGAGGTGCTGGGTTCTCTAGAAGGTACCAAAGTGGCCATCATCGGTGACCTCCTCCACTCAAGGGTGGCTCGCTCGAACGCCGAGCTCCTCCCCCTTCTAGGCGCCGAGGTCTGGGGGGCTGGGCCGGCGACCTTGCTTCCTCATCATCTAGGAGAAGCACATCTGACCACCCAGCTGAGAGAAGCTCTTGAAGATGCCGATGCGGTCATGGTCCTTCGACTGCAGAAAGAACGGATGGACCAAGGGCTTTTACCCTCAGAAGAAGACTACATCGCGGGATACCAGCTCACCCCTGAGCGGCTGGGCTGGGCAAAGCCAGGAGCCTGGCTCCTCCATCCAGGCCCTATGAACCGAGATCTGGAGCTCGCCGGCAGCCTGGCCGACGGCCCGCAGAGCCTCATCGAACGCCAAGTCGCCAACGGGCAGGCCGTGCGGATGGCCGTGCTCTACCACCTGCTGGTCGGGAGGAGTTGAGATGCGAGGAGAAGTGCTCATCCGAGGTGTGCGCCCCGTCGATAGTCGGGGGGTTGGCGAGATGTGCGACCTCCTCATCGGTGAGGGACGGATCCTCAGCCTGGAGGGAGGGAGCGCTCCCCAGGTCATCGAGGCTCATGGGCTCTATGTAAGCCCGGGCTTTTTCGATCTTCACACCCACCTCCGAGAGCCTGGCGAGGAGACCAAAGAAGATTTGGCCTCAGGCCTCTTGGCCGCCTTGCGAGGGGGATACAGCGATGTGGTCTGCATGGCGAATACTCAACCCCCGATCGAGACGCCAGAGCAGGTCGAAGCCCTCCGCCAACGAGCCGATCGCCTTGGCCTCGCTCGACTTCACCCCGCTGCCGCCCTCACACGAGGCCTTGAGGGAAAGCAACTCACCGATATCGCCCGTCTGAAGAGGGCTGGTGTGGCTTTGCTCAGCGATGATGGCCAGACCACAGAGGACGCTGGGGTCTTGGCCCGCGGCCTTCGCTACGCCCAGTCCTGGGGGCTTATGGTTGCCGTCCACGCTGAAGATCGAAGCCTCAGGGGTCGAGGGATCATGAATGACGGCGCCCTTGCTGATCAGCTCGGCCTACCGGGCAACCCAGCGGCGGCCGAAGCAGCCCGCATCGCTCGAGACTTAGAGGTCGTGGCCGAAGCCGGAGGTCGCCTCCACATCCACCACCTTTCAACCCGAAGGGGGCTCCAATTGGTCCGTGACGGGCAGGCCCGGGGTCTCCAAATCAGCGCCGAGGTGACTCCGCACCACCTCACCCTGAGCGAAGAAGCCCTCACGACCTTCGATCCGATCTACAAAGTCGCTCCTCCCCTGAGGACCCGGGAGGATCTCATGGCGCTGCGCGAGGGCTTATGGCGGGGCGAGATCCAGGCGGTCGCCACCGACCATGCCCCTCACACTCCCGACGAGAAGGAGCTGGATCTGATCCGCGCTCCTTTCGGCATCGCCAGCCTCGAAGTGGCGTTTCCCTTGCTCTATAGCGAACTCGTCATCAAAGAGGGCTTCCCTCTACCCCTTCTGATCGAGCGCTTTACGGACGGGCCCCGCAAGCTCCTTGGGCATCCACCGCTCCACCTCGACGTAGGTGCCGAAGCGACGATGGTGCTCTGGGACCCCGAGCACGTCAAGGAAGTCAAGGCGAAGGAGATGGCTTCTAAAGCCCAGCGGAGCCCTTGGGAGGGATGGCATTTACAGGGCTGGCCTCAGGCCACCTTCCTAGAAGGACGCCTGGCCTATGCTCATCGCGACCTGGTGCGGCAGCTCAGGTGATGCTGGGCCGATGCTCCCACAGTTCCCCGTCTAGGTCTGCTGCGAGCATCGGTGATGTTGAGGCCTTTTCACGCGAGACGGCCTTCGGAACTGATCCTCCCACCTCAAAGGCTTTCAGCTCACCTCGAGAAGGGCGAACTTAAGGTAGCGAGTCTCAGGAACATTGAGCAGGACAGGGTGATCCCAACCCTGACCTCCCCAAAACTCCATCCGCAACGAGCGGTGGGCATCGGCCGCCGCTTCTTGCAGCATGGCTTCGAAGAGCTCAGGACTCAGATGATGGCTACACGAAGCGGTCGCCAGCCAACCACCTGGGCGGAGGAGCCTCAGCGCTCTCAGGTTCAGCTCTTTGTAAGCAGCGTAGGCTCGGGCAAGCTCACTCTTGCCTTTGGCAAGGGCCGGTGGATCCAGGACCACCAGATCCCAGCGAGCTCCGCTACGGCTTTCTTCCCTTAGGAACTCAAACGCATTTGCCTCCACCGTGCGCAGCTCAAACTGGTTCGCTTGGGCATTGCGCTCGGCCCGCAACAAAGCCGGTCGCGAGCTGTCGACGGCGACAACCTCCCGGAAACCTCGCAGGTGGAGCGCAAAGCCCCCCTGGTAGCTGAAGACATCCAAAGCCCGCTCTCCTTGCAGCGACTCCAGGCGGAGGCGATTCTCCCTCTGATCGAGGAAGGCCCCCGTCTTCTGACCCTGCCAGGGATTGACCACATAGCGAATCGACCCCTCCTCGACCCAAATCTCCTCGGGGACCGCCCCAAACAAGACGCCTACCTCGCGGGGAAGCCCCTCCTGCAGACGAGTCGGCGGGTCGTTGCGCGCCAAGACGCCGCGCACCGGAAGTTCCTGGAGCCACGGAACCCAAAGTGGGCGAAGCGCCTCGAGAACTGCCGAGAGGACCTGGACAACCAGATAGCCGGCGTAATAGTCGACGATGAGACCGGGAAGAAAGTCCCCCTCAGCATGCACGAGCCGAAAGCCACCCTGAGGCTCGCGCTCGAGGGCCGAGCGGCGCCGATGGAACGCCCGCTCGAAGCGCTCTTTGAGCGCAGCAAGAGGCTCCTGATCCTCAAACGCAAAGGCCCTGAGGGCAATCTGGGATCGGGGGTTGAAGAACGCCCAGGCTAGAAAGCCGCGAGGCCCTACGACACGGCAGAGGCCTGGCTCTGAGGGAGCCTCCACGATGTCGCTCTGAAAGACCCACGCATGGCGGGCAAGAAGGCGGGAAGCTCCCCGCCCACTGACTTTGACAAGAGATCGATGCAGGCTCAAACCAAGAGACCACTGTACCCTATAAAAAGCCCAGTTCGTGGGCGCGCTCGAGCGCCTCCACTCGATTCCTAGCCTCCAGCTTTTCGTAGAGCCGGAGCAGGTGGTCTTTGACTGTCTCCGGAGAAAGAGCCAGCACCTTAGCGATCTCCTTGGTCGAGAGGCCCTGGGCTAGACGCTCGAGGACGCTCCACTCGCGGGGAGTGAGATTCGGCAGTGAGGGGAGCTGAATGGGGGGAGCCTGGCCCTCAGCCAAGCGTCGAAGGCGCTGAGCAAGCTCTTCCGGGGCCAGCTCCTTAGACCAGTACGCATTGGCACCCGCCTGAACAGCTTGCAGGAGGAGGGCTGGTTCATGGAAGGTGGTCAGCAAAGCGAGAATCCCCTCATAGCCCTGACGCCGAAGCTCGCGCACCGCACCGATGCCATCCAGCATCGGCATCTTGATATCAAGGAGAAGAGCCTGAGGACGGTACTGAAGGCCAGCGGTCACCGCCTCTAGGCCGTTACCGACCTCGGCCAAGACCGTGAACCCCTCGCGCTCTAAGGCAGCGCGCAGGCCCAAGCGAAACAGGGGGTGATCGTCTGCAATGACCAGCCTCACACCTTAAGCATAGAAAACTGCTGCCAGGAAAATGTTCACTTGACGCTTGAGAGCTCAAGCCTCAAACAAGCCCCACCTAAGCTCCCCGTACACTCCACCAGCCGCCCCTCGTGAAGCTCGGCAACCCGACGAGCAATGAACAGCCCAAGACCTGCGCTGCCCGCTCGAATCCCCCTAAGCCGTACGCTCCGAAAGGGTTGAGAGAGCACCTCGAGGCGCTCCGGCAAGCCCGGCCCATCATCCTCCACTTCGATCCACCGCTCCCCCGCCCTGAGGATCACCTGGCTGCGGGCGTGGCGCAGCGCGTTGATGAGCAGGTTGCTGACCGCCCGCTCGAGGAGCAGGCGGTCAGCCCGAACCGTTCCCGCCCCTTCATGGTGCAAGAGAAGCCCCTGCTGCTTTGCTTCCGCCTGGAACCGGGAGGCCAACTCCTCGATAAGCGCACCCAAATGGATCCACTCTAGCTTGACCCGCTCGACTTCAAGGCGGCTTGCAGTGAGGAGATTTTCGACCAACCAGTAGCTGCGCTCTAGCTCTTTGCGCACCTCCTCAAGAAGGGCTTTGCGCCGTTCGGCCCCAATGTCGTCAGCGACTTCTAGATACTCTAGAGCCCTCATCGCGGCCAGTAGGGGCGTTTTGAGGTCGTGGGCCAGGGTTGCATAGAGCGCCTGCCGGGTTTCTAAGAGCTCTCGAAGGCTGGCCAGGAGCTGCTCAAAGCTCTCCCGGAGCATGGCCACCTCGCGAGGCAGTGGGCGTTGGGGCTGAGGGAGGCTGAGCTCAGCCAACGTCCGCTGGCTGCCTTGGAGGTAGCGAAGGGATCGGGTGAGCTCGTCCAAAGGCTCCAAGAGGGCCTGAGCCAGGAGGTAACCGATCAAAGCAGCGAGCAAGCCGATGCTCAGCGTCAGGGGGATCAAGACCGGAAGAGCGGGGCGAAGCTCTGGGCCGAGCGCGATGAGCGAGCCTAAGAGCAGAGCCAGAGTGGGAGCAAAGCTCAAGAAAGCGATCGAAACGGCCAGGCGCTGCCGAAGCATCACTCGCGCTCAGCTGAGAGAACTGCCAAAAAGGCTTCCTGAGGTACCTCGACCTTACCGATGGCTTTGAGACGCTTCTTACCTTCTTTCTGTTTCTCTAACAGTTTCTTCTTCCGGCTGACGTCGCCTCCATAGCACTTCGCCAAGACATCCTTGCGCAGCGCCTTGACCGTCGCCCGGGCGATGATCTTACCGCCAATTGCAGCCTGGATGGGAACCGCAAACTGCTGGCGAGGAATGACCTCAGCGAGGCGATCGACCAAGGCACGAGCGAGTCCATAGGCTTTCTCACGGTGCGCAATGAAGGCCAGAGCATCGACGGGTTCCTCATTGACCAGAATCTGGACCTTCACCAAATCCCCCGCCTCATAGCCGTCCTGCTCATAGTCCATGCTCGCATAGCCACGAGAGAGGCTTTTGAGCCGATCGTGGAAGTCATAGAGGATCTCCCCAAAGGGGACCCGATACCGGAGCTCTACCCTCAGCCGGCCTCGACTCTGCTGGCCCAGATAGTCCATAGCCACCAAACGACCCCGACGATCCTGGACAAGCTGCATGATGGGGCCCACGTACTCCTCTGGCGTGTAGACGCTCAGGCGCACATAAGGTTCTTCCAAAACCTGGATACGGGCGGGGTCGAATTCAGCGGGGTTGTGGATCTCCACATAACTGCCATCCGGTTGGGGAGCCCGATAGACCACGCTGGGGGCCGTGGCGATGAGGGTCAGGCCAAATTCCCGCTCTAAGCGCTCCTGAACGATCTCAGCGTGCAAAAGACCGAGAAAGCCACAGCGAAAGCCCGAGCCCAGCGCTTCGGAGGTCTCAGGCTCAAAGGAAAGCGCCGCATCGTTGAGTTTGAGCTTCTCCAAGGCTTCGCGGAGATGGTCGTAGTCCTGGCTCTCCACCGGATAGAGCCCAGCGAAGACGACCGGCTTGGCTGGTTTGAATCCCGGATAAGGAGCTTGGGTCGGGCGTTCTGCGAGCGTGATCGTATCCCCCACTTGCGCCTCCCCGATCTCTCGGATCGAGGCAGTGAGAAAGCCCACCTCTCCCGCCTCGAGAACGTCGGTCGGCTCTAAACCCCCAGGACGGAAGACACCGACCTTCTCGACTTCAAACTCCCTCCCGGTCGACCAGATGCGAATGCGGTCGCCCGGGCGGACACGACCCTGGAAGACCCTCAGATAGGGGATGACTCCCTGGTAGCTATCGAAGGTTGAGTCGAAGATGAGCGCCTGCAGCGGCGCTTCGGGGTCTCCAGAAGGAGGCGGGATGCGAGCCACGATCGCCTCGAGCAGCTCATCGATGCCCTGACCAGTCTTGCCCGAGGTGTAGAGCACCTCCTCAGCCGGAAGGCCGAGGACCTCCTCGATCTCCAAAGCCACCTCTTCAGGGCGGGCGCTGGGTAGGTCAATCTTATTGACCACCGGGATGACCGCGTGGTCGTGCTCGAGGGACAAGTAGAAGTTCGCAATCGTCTGAGCTTCCACTCCCTGACTGGCATCGACCACCAGCACGACGCCCTCCACTGCGGCCAGTGCGCGGCTCACCTCATAGCCGAAATCGACGTGACCTGGTGTGTCGATCAGGTTGAAGGTATAGAGCTCCCCATCTCGGGCTTCATACGAGAGGCGCACCGCACTGGCCTTGATCGTGATGCCTCGCTCCCGCTCAAGGTCCAAAGAGTCAAGGAATTGAGCGCGCATCTCCCGTTCCGAGACTGCTTTGGTGCGCTGAAGAATCCGGTCCGCTAAAGTGGACTTGCCGTGATCAACATGGGCGATGATCGAGAAGTTCCGGATCCTGAGCACCCCTTCATTCTAGACTGCCACCCCAAGGGCTGCCCAAAGGCTGTGTTAGCATGACGCTAGCTTGACGGAGAAGGATGAGGCCAGAAGGACTCCGTTTGACCTATGAGCTCTCGCTGAACAGTCAGTGGGTTGGAGAGCAGGTCATCACCGTAGAGAACTTCCATGACACGAGCCGGCTCGTCCTCGAGGCTCGGGTTGACCTTCCCGCATTTCATGGCCTTCAGCGTTGGGAGAGCGAGGTCGACGCTTCGGGAGTCCCCCTTCGGTATACCGAGCGGATCGAAGGAGGTGGCACTCGAATGTTGCGGGTGGAATTCTCCCGGAAAGAGGGCCTCATCCTCATCGCCCAGGGACAGGAGGAGATCGCTCTTCCCTACCTCACCGAGACCTATGATCCCCTCTCCCTTCTCTTCGCCATCGTTCCTCGCCAGCTCGCGGTCGGCGAAACCGCCCGCTTTCCCCTCTTCGATGGAAGGGCCTATGCAGAGCGGCTTCCCGATCGAAAAGCCCATTGGGGAGAACAGGAGATGTCAGTTCAAGCTTACCGCTTACGTCCAGGCCTCTCGCTGCTTTTTTACGATGAGGAAGGGCGGCCGGTGGAGATTCGCCAGCGCCTCGGTGACTCCGTCATCCGGGCTGGGATCAAAAAAATCGAGAGGTTCGTCCCCGAACACCGTACCCGAAGGAGAGCTCGATGACCGTTAACGAAGCCTTACCTCGCCTTAAACGCCAAGGCCGTCTCCCCGACAGCGCAGCCCTTGAAGAGGTCCGGCGGATCCTCGAGGAGGTCCGCCAGGGAGGGGATGCGGCCTTGGATCGGATCAGCCAGGCGCTCGATGGTCAGCCGGTGCAGGAGATCTCTCGAGAGGCGTGGAAAGCAGCCCACGCCGCCTTAGACCCCAAGCTCAAAGAAGCTCTTCAGATCGCCCACCAGCGCATCGAGGCGTTCTACGCACAAGAACCGCTGGGAGGCTTTTGGTCAGCGGGACCCGAGGGCTTTCTCGGCCAGCTGGTCCGCCCCTTGACTCGAGTAGGGATCTACGTTCCTGGAGGCAGCGCACCGCTACTCTCAACTCTGCTCATGAGCGCGCTTCCCGCTCGAGTTGCGGGGGTCAAGGAGCTGGTGGTGGTCAGTCCCCCACCCGTCCACCCAGGGGTCTTGGCCGCTGCCTGTGAGGTGGGTATCGACCGGTTGTTTGCGGTCGGTGGGGCGCAGGCGATCGCCGCCTTGGCGTTTGGCACTGACCGCATCCCTCCAGTCGAGAAAGTGGTGGGGCCAGGCAACCGCTATGTCACCTTAGCCAAACGGGAGGTGTTCGGCCATGTCGGTATCGAAAGCCTCGCTGGCCCGACCGAGACCATGATCATCGCCGACCGGAGCGCCCGGCCTAGCTGGCTGGCCGCTGATCTGCTCGCTCAAGCTGAGCATGGCGCCGACTCCGAAGCCTGGCTCCTTTCCCCAGAAGCCAGCCTGCTTGAGGAAGTTGAAGAGGAGCTCGATCGACAGCTCGCCTCTTTGCCGCGAGCTTCGATCGCTCGAAGGGCTTTGGAGCGAGGCGGGCTCGTGCTGGTTGAGAACCTTGAGCAAGCCCTGGAACTTGCCAACCTCTACGCCCCTGAGCACCTCTGCCTCGCTCTTCGAGATCCTCTGCGCTGGCTGGGTAGGGTGCAGAATGCGGGGGGGGTCTTCCTCGGGGAGGGCTCCCCTGAAGCCTTGGGCGACTACCTGGCAGGTCCAAGCCATGTGATGCCGACTGGTGGGACGGCTCGCTTTGGCGCTGCTTTAGGGGTGCGGGATTTTCTTAAAGCAATCCCCGTGGTGGGACTCCATCTGGAGACCAGCCGCCATCTCGCGGCTCCGGCTGCTCGGCTGGCGCGCGAGGAGGGGCTTGAAGCCCACGCTCGGGCCCTAGAGATCCGCTTAGGGCTCAAAGACCCGGCTTGAGCCGCTATAGTGGCGCCAGGCAATCGGAAGGGCAAGACCGAGGCCGAAGGCGAGGCCCACCGATCCCAGGTTGGCAGCGAGGATGACAGGAATCCCCAAAGCGGCCAGGAAACCGGCCCATCGAAAATTGCGGGTGAGCGCCAAGAAGAGGGCCAGAAGAAGGCCGACTTCCCCCAAGAGCAGCGGCCTGAGGGCGAGGAGGACGCCTGCTGCGGTGAACCAGCCTTTGCTGCCTTGCCCCAACAGCCAGATCGAAAAGCAGTCTCCCCAGACCGCGAGCACTCCCGCGAGAAGCCCAAGATGGGGATCATGAGCCACCGCTTCCCCTGAGGCGACTGCGATCAGACCTTTAAATGCATCCAGCAAGCCCACCAAGAAGGTAGGGAAAGGGGCTAGCGGACGAGGAGGGCTACCCTGCAAGGCTCCAAACCACCGGTATAGGGGAAGGCTGCCGAAGGTGTAGCCCAAGAGTGCGGCCAGCGCGAGACCCATGTGCTTAGCCTATCCCTCACTGGCAAAGCGGACAGCCCCGACGGGGCCAATAGCGCAGGATCCGCGCTGGGCGAATCGGTTGACCCCTCCGACCTCCCTTCGTATACTTATGCAGATATGACGGTACTTCGTTCGGAGTCAGCATGAAAATCGTCCTCGCCTACTCCGGAGGTTTAGACACCAGCATCATCCTGAGCTGGCTCAAAGAGCACTACCAAGCCCAGGTGATCACCTTTACCGCCGACATCGGTCAGGGCGAAGAGGTTCAAGAAGCCAAACGGCGGGCGCTCCAGGGAGGAGCCCTGAAGGCTGAGGCGCTGGACCTCAAGGAGGAATTTGCCCGCGATTTCATCTGGCCCATGCTCCGCAGCGGAGCAGTCTATGAAGGCTACTATCTGCTCGGTACCTCGATCGCCCGGCCGCTCATCGCCAAGCACCTTGTCCGCATCGCCGAGGAAGAGGGAGCCGAAGCGGTCGCCCATGGGGCGACTGGAAAGGGCAACGATCAGGTCCGCTTCGAGCTCAGCGCCTATGCGCTCAACCCTTCAATCCGCGTCATCGCTCCATGGAGGGAATGGTCGTTCACCGGACGCCAGGAGATGATCGCCTATGCGGAGGCTCACGGGATCCCGGTGCCCGTGACTGCCGAAAAGCCCTACAGCACCGATGCCAACCTCATGCACATCTCCTACGAGGGCGGGGTGCTGGAGGATCCTTGGGCTGAACCCCCAGCAGGGATGTTCCGGATGACCGTGGACCCCGAGCGGGCCCCCGATGCCCCTGAGTACGTAGAGATCAGCTTCGAGGAAGGAGACCCGGTGGCGGTCAACGGCACGACCTTCTCCCCTGCCGAGCTTTTAAACGAGCTCAACCGGATCGGCGGGCGTCACGGGGTTGGAAGGGTCGATCTGGTGGAAAACCGCTTTGTCGGAATGAAGTCTCGGGGGGTCTACGAAGCGCCAGGAGCCACGTTGCTCTACCACGCTCGTCGGGCCGTCGAGAGCCTCTGCTTGGATCGGGAGGTCCTCCATCAGCGGGATCAGTGGGCGGTTAAGTACGCCGAGCTGGTCTACAACGGCTTCTGGTTTGCCCCCGAGCGGGAGGCTCTACAGAGCTACATGGATCACGTCGCGCGGTACGTGACGGGAACGGCTCGCCTCAAGCTCTACAAAGGCAACGTCTGGATTGCTGGAAGAAAATCTCCTCGCAGCCTGTACGACCGTAGCCTCGTCTCGTTCGACGAGCTTGGGGGCTACAACCAAAAAGATGCCGAAGGGTTCATTCGCATCCAAGCCCTTCGCCTCAGGGTTCGCGCCCGCCTTCAGCCGAGGGACTGATGGCCAAGGAATCGCCGATCTGGGGGGGGCGGTTTCGGGAACCGCGCGATCCCCAAGCTGAGGCGTTTACCGCCTCGCTGCCCTTCGACCGCCAATTAGCCTTCGTCGATCTCGAAGGCTCGCTGGCCCACCTCACGATGCTCGTCGCCCAGGGGATTCTCAGTCAGGATGAAGGAGCGCTGCTGCGGAAGGGCCTTGAGGTAATTCGCCAGGAGCTCTCCGAAGGGCGCTTCCCGTGGCGGAGCCACCTAGAAGACGTCCATATGAACATCGAGTACCGCCTCGGCGAGCTGGTAGGGCCGGTAGCAGGAAAACTACACACCGCGCGAAGCCGCAACGACCAGGTGGTCACCGACCTAAGGCTCTGGCTCAGAGGCACCCTCAGCGAGATTCTCCAAGAGTTGAACGAGCTGCGTCGGGTCTTAGTTGCAGAAGCAGAGCGGGCTCTGGATCCTCCGCTGATCCTACCCGGTTACACGCACCTCCAGCGGGCCATGCCGGTCCTCCTCGCTCACTGGTTTTTGGCCTACTACGAAATGCTCCGACGTGATCGAGGAAGAATTCGAGACGCTTTGCTTCGGCTCAACGAGTCCCCCTTGGGGGCCGCTGCTTTGGCCGGAACAGGCTTTCCCATCGACCGCTGGCTAAGCTCAGAGCTTCTGGGCTTTACCCGCCCGATGCGGAACTCGTTGGATGCCGTGGCATCTCGCGACTTCGCCCTTGAGGTCCTCGCCGCTTTGACCATCGGCCAGGTTCACCTCTCCCGCATGGCCGAGGAATTAGTCCTCTACAGCTCCTCCGAATTTGGCTTCCTCGAGCTACCCGATGCCTTTAGCACCGGATCCTCGATCATGCCCCACAAGAAGAACCCCGATGTCGCAGAGCTCATCCGAGGCAAGGTTGGGCGGGTGTTGGGGGGGTTCGTCGCTCTTGCCACCGTCGTCAAGGGTCTTCCCCTCGCCTACAACAGCGACCTTCAGGAAGATAAGGAACCTCTGTTCGATGCGGCGCATACCTATCGAACTTCCCTAGCCATCCTCAAGAGCATGCTGCCCAAACTCCGATGGCGGGGTGAGGTCATGGCCCAAGCGGCAGGCTCCGGCTTTATCCTGGCTACCGAGCTGGCCGACTTCTTAGCCGCTAGGGGCCTCCCCTTTCGCGAAGCCCACAAGGTGGTCGGACAACTCGTGCAGGAGTGCGAACTCGAAGGAAAAGAACTCTCTTCCCTCAGCCTGGAGGATCTCCGTAAAGCCCATCCCCTCTTTGATGCCCAAGCCTACGAGCTTCTCCGGCTCCAAGGAGCGATTCAGCAGCGAGCTTCTTACGGAGGAACCGCCCCCCAAGCTGTCCAGAAGGCCCTCGAGGAGATCCGCCGAGAACTGGAGGTAGAAGAATGATCGCGGCCACTTTGCCGGAGGTTCGCCGAAACGCTGAGGTTGAGCTGCGCAAAGCTCGCCTGCAGGATGTTGAGTCGATCTACCAGCTCATCCGCTACTGGGCAGCCCAGGGGCTCATGCTCGTGCGCAGCCACGACCACCTCTACGAGCACCTGCGGGACTTCTTCGTCCTGGAGGATGAGGAAGGCTACATCGTGGGGACCGGGGGGCTGCACATCCTGAGCCAGGAGATCGGGGAGGTGCGGGGACTTGCAGTGCATCCAAACCGCCAGGGTCAGGGGCTTGGGCGCTGGCTTGCTCTGGCTGCTGAACGGGAGGCCAAGGATCTCGGGCTGCCGCAGATCTTCGCCTGGACTTTGCAGGTAGGTTTTTTCCGAGGCCTGGGCTACCAGGTGACCTCTCGGGAAGCGCTGCCGTCCAAGGTCTACCAAGAGTGCAGCATCTGCCCTTTCTACCACAATTGCAGGGAAATTGCCGTCACCAAAGTGCTGCAGCGGCAATCCGTCCCAGGCCCACACCCCCTGTCGGCTCACCCCGAACACAGGGAGCAGGGCCTTCGCTGATCCCCTTCAATCAACGCGAGCCGGATCTGGCATATCATGGAACAACCTGGGCTGAAGCCCAGGGAACGGCCGGGATCTGCCCGGCAAGGCCAACGAGGTCATGGGAATTCTGAGTGATTATCTCGCCGCCGCCCTTCGCTCGGCCACCTATCGCCTGGGTGAGGGAGGCTATGTCGAGGCCAGCGTGCCCAAGCTCGGCCTACAGACCCGCGCCCCCAACTTCGAGGAGTGCCGTAACCGATTGGCCGATGAGTTGGAGCGCTGGCTTGCTCGCGTCCTTCTGGCCCACGAGCAGATCCCGGAACTCGGGGGCGTGGAAGCTCCGCTCCAGGAGCTCGCCCTCTCAGTGGATCCGCTCAGCAATCCCACGGAACAAGCCATCTTGCAGCACGTGCGGACCCTTCTCGAAGAAGTCCGTACCTTGAGGAAAAGCCTCCAACCTACCCCCCCACCCAAAGAGGCACCCAAATCCATCCCCCGGGTCACCGACTACCTCGCCTCGTTGGGGCTTGGCCTTCAGGTTGCGCGTAACGGTCTTCCCGAAGGCGAGGAGCGCTTTTTGGATCGAGTGAGCTTGTTTCTGGGCGAGCGCTTTCACCAGCTCGCTGGCCTCTACGAGAAACTCAAGGCCAGTGCGGCCAAAGGAGGGGGAGACTTTCAATACTCCCTCAAAGAGGCCTCTCAGCAAGAGATCGGCAGTTCGACGCAGTTTTGTACGATCCTCAAGGAAAATGGCCTGCTCCAAAACTACCGCTATAACAGCACCCAGCGCCGCATCTATGCCAGGCTGAGCGGGGAGGGGAAGGTCCACAACTTCATCACCGGGGGATGGCTGGAACGCTATGTCCGCCAAGAAGTCCTCAGCGTGGTGCGGCGGAAGAACGTCCCCTACGATTTGGTCGCCAATCCCCTCCTCGTCTATCCCAACGGCGATAAGTTCGAACTCGATCTGCTGCTCCGCACTCCGGAAGCCTTCTGGGTCATCGAGTGCAAAACAGGAGCCTTTGAAGAAGCTTTAGAGCGCCACCAGCGCATCGCTTCCGATCTTCGGCTCAACCCTCGCCAGGTGATCTATGTGCTTCTCGGCGTGGAGGCTCCTCAGCTCGAGGAATTCTCGTCTCGTTTCGGGTTCACGTTCGTTAATGAGGCTTCCTTAGAAGCCACCTTAGAAGAGCTCCTCTGAAGACGGCCGTGCTCCTTGAGAGCCTGGCGGAGAAGGTATTCAATCTGAGCATTGACGCTTCTCAGCTCATCCTGACTCCAGCGCTCTAGAGCTTCGTAGATCTCAGGATCCAGCCGGAGTAAAAATCGCTTCTTAGCCAAGGTGGCTCCTCAGCCAAGCGAGAAGACCCTCAATCAACCTAGGATCCAGAGGTGTGCCCGGGGCAGGCAAGAGGCAGGCCACGGCCTGCTCATGGCAGGCGACGAGGTCATGAGTGAGGCGAGGGAACTCAAGTAAAGTCGCCTGAGGATCGGCCTGGACCAGCGCCTGGGCGTTGGGAGGGAGAACCTGGAGGTCTTTGAGCCCTTGAACGATGAGCATGGGGATCTTCTCTTGAGCTAACTGATTGGCCAGTCGAGCGGGATCCTGGGCAAGTTCACTCCTCAAGAGCCCGGCCGCTGGGGCAAAGATCTTGAGGTATGGATTGCTCGCCATGTTGCCTGTGAGGGCAAGCTGATCGCCGTGGCTCGCTCGGATGACCTTCAGAGCCTCGCTCAACTCGTCCAAAAGCTGCTGGATCCGAGCGGGTTTCAGCCCTTCGGCTCGGGCTTGCGCGGTGACCTGCTGGCGAAGCACCTGGGCCAAGGGCAGCCCTGGCCCTTCGAGGAGCACCACTGCGGCGGGATGAACTTGAGATGCTGCGGCGAGGGCGATGAGCGCTCCCTCCGAGTGGCCGATCAGTGCGATCCAATGAGGATCAATCCCTGGGTAATGGCGGAGAAAATCGACCAGATCGACGACGTTTTGGATATAGGTCGCCAGCGTGGCTCGATCGGCATTGCCGGTGCTGGGTGGAATCCCCAACTTGCTATAGCGAAGCACCGCGAAACCGTGACAGCTGAGGGCATCGGCCAATTGAGCGTAGAGGTCGTCCCGCAGTCCCAACCCCGGGGCATTGCCATTTTGATCGACCGGGCCAGAGCCCGGTAGGATCAAGAGTGCGGGGAAAGGACCGGTTCCCCGAGGAAGGGTGAGCGTCCCAGCGAGTAAGGCTCCCGTAGAAGGAACCTGGACCGGTTGGGAGGTCAGGCAGGAGGCCCAGGCCGCGAGGAGCTTGCGGTTGGGATGGGCCAACGTGGTAGCTCCCAGGGTAAATCGGATGGGACCTTGCTCCAACTGGAGAAGGCGATGGGTCTTCGCCTCACCCCAGAGCTGGAGAGCGATCGTCTGGCCGTCGACGTGCAGGGTCGCCCCAATGCGCCAGGCCTGGTACGTCCGACCATGAAGGGTGAGGCGTTCTAAAGCCTCCGGCTTCCAGTCGAGCTGGCCAAATGAGGCGCTTTGCGGGATCATGACCTCGACGCGCTGAGGCCGGTGACCCAGGGCCAACAAGAGCACCTGCCAGCCATCCAACAGGTTGTTGTCGACGAGATAGAGCGGATCGGAAGGATGGAAGCTCAGGGTGGTGAGGTGTCCCGCCTGATTCACCGTCTCGCGAATCGAAGAGCCAAAATGCACCTTAAGGCTTACCGATCTTCCGTTCAAGCTCCCCTTGAGGATGTAGCGGTGGGGGTGAAAGTGGGGGCCCAGGAAGAGTTGATCGCTCCACTGAAAGGCGCCAGTCAAAAAGCTGCTTCCTTGGGCGAGATAACCCTGAGCTGTCGGCTGAACGCTCTGGCGAGCCTGACCAAGGGGTTGGTGGCCTTGAACGAGGGTGTAGGTCAGCTGAGCCTGGCTCAGGCCCAGAAAGAGGAGCAGAGCGAGGAGTCTAGCCATAGAGGGTCCCCGTATTGATCACTGGGGTCGCTGCCTGATCGCTCGTCAGGGTGACCAGGAGATTTTGAGCCATGGAAGCTTTTTTCTCCTCGTCCAGATTCAAGCCCCCGTCGTGTTCCAACAGACTGAGAGCTTCCTTGACCATCCCAACGGCGGCTTGGACGATGAGCTTGCGGGCTGCGATGACCGCTTGAGCCTGCTGGCGCCTCAGCATGATCGGTGCGATCTCAGGCGCATAGGTGAGCCGGGTCAAACGAGTCTCCACCACCTCGACTCCAGCTTGATGGAGTCGCTCCTGGAGCTCCGCCTGGAGGGTCTGCAGGATCGGGCTGGACGCCTCAAGGGGGCGCTGGCTCTGGTTCAAGTCGTCATAAGAGTAACTGCTGGCCAGGGCCCGGAGCGCAGCCTCAGCTTGAACCTCGACAAACTCAGGATAACGTTCGACCCCGAAGAGCGCTCGGTAGGGATCTTGGACCCGCCAGACCACAGTCCCCGCAATCTCAATGGGATTGCCCTGGGCATCGTTCACCGAAAGGGTTTTGGAGTTAAAGCTGCGGGTCTTGAGGGAGACGATAGGACGCGAGGCTAAGGGGTGGACCCAGTGGAACCCGGGCTCCCCAAGGATGCCCCGATATGTGCCGAGCACCGTGAGGACCCGGACCTGGTTGGGCTGGACCACCGTCAGCCCTCCCCAGATCAGAACCGCCACGATCACCGCAACAACCCCGAGGGGGTTGCCTCGAACCAAGGCCAGAAGACCTAGACCAAAAAGTACCAGGCCTACCAAGAACATCGGGATCCCAGGTAAGGAGCGAGCTCGTTGGGCATGCATACTATCGGGATGATATCACTCTAATAGAAAATCGTCAACGAAGAGATCTCCAGGCCCTGAAGAGCCTTCTCAAAAGTGGCAGCTCCCTCTCCAACCAGGGCGCTCAAAGTCGTTGGTCAGAGCGATACTCAGCAGAAGCTCAGGCTTCTGCTGAGCACCAGAATAGAGCGCTAAGCTCCCGGCTGAGGTCGGTCTCCCGGTGAGGGAGGAGTAGGAGGAAGGACCGGCTCAGGCAAGAGGATGAGCTGAAGCACCTCCCCCACATCTTCGACAGGGATGATCTCAAGGCCTCTGAGAATCTCCTCGGGAACCTCTTGCAGCTGGGGTTGGTTCTCTTTGGGGATGATGACCCGCCGGATCCCAGCCTGATGGGCGGCTAGGAGCTTTTCTTTCAGCCCCCCAATCGGGAGCACCTTTCCCCTCAGCGTGATCTCCCCCGTCATCGCGGTATCCATCCGGGCCGGGCGACGGGTCAGGGCAGAAGCGATGGCGGTCGCCATGGTGATCCCCGCACTGGGGCCATCCTTCGGCGTCGCCCCCTCAGGCACGTGAACGTGGAGGTCGTAGTTCTTATAAAACTCAGGGGGAAGATCCCAGCGCTGGGCGTGAGCCCGGAGATACGTCAGGGCAGCCTGCGCCGATTCCTTCATGACCTCGCCCAGATTCCCGGTGAGGTTGATCTTGCCCGTACCGGGAACCGCAGCGGCCTCGATGGTCAGGAGGCTTCCCCCTACCGGAGTCCAAGCGAGACCCTGGGCCACACCGACCTGAGGCTCAGCCTCTGCGCGATCAGGCCGATAACGGGGAATCCCCAGATACTCCGGGATCTGAGGGGCATCGACCAAGCGGCTCCCCTCCCAAGGCTGTTCCAAGAAGCTCTTGGCTGCCTTGCGGGCGAGCTTACCCAGCTCCCGCTCGAGGTTGCGCACCCCCGCTTCCTGGGTGTACTCGGCGATGATCCGCCGGATGGCTTCGTCCGTGACCTCGATCCGCCCTTCCATGCCCGACTCGCGGCGCTGCTTGGGCCACAGGAAGCCACGGGCAATGTGCTCCTTCTCGTAGCTCGTATAGCCTGGGATCTCGATGACCTCCATGCGGTCCAGAAGGGGCCGGGGAATCGGAGCCAGGGAGTTCGCCGTGGTGATGAAGAAGACCCTTGAGAGATCGTAAGGAACGTCGATGTAGTGATCCGTGAAGGCGTAGTTCTGCTCCGGATCGAGGACCTCGAGCATGGCCGAGGCCGGATCCCCCCGCCAATCCGCACTCATCTTGTCGATCTCGTCGAGGAGGATCACCGGATTGATGACCCCTACCTGCTTCATGGCCTGGATGATCTTCCCCGGCAAGGCGCCGATGTAGGTCCTCCGGTGCCCGCGAATCTCGGCCTCATCCCGCAAGCCCCCCAATGAAATGCGGTGGAACTTTCGGTTCATGCTCCGGGCAATGCTGCGCCCGAGGCTGGTCTTACCCACCCCCGGGGGACCGACCAAGACCAAAATGGGAGCCTTGTTGCGCACGTCGCTCCCCTTGGTCATCTGGCGGACCGCCAGGTACTCCAAAATGCGATCCTTGACGTCCCTCAGGCCGTAATGATCCTCATCGAGGACCCTGCGGGTGACCTCGATGTCCAAGACCTCCTCATCGGCCTGCTTCCAGGGGACCTCGATGAGCCAGTCCAAATAGGTGCGGGAGACCGTCGCCTCGGGTGAGCCCGGCTGCATCCGCTCGAGGCGGCTCAGCTCCTTGAGGGCTTTTTCTTTGACCGCCTCCGGCATCCCCGCAGCCTCGATCTTCTTGCGCAGCTCATCAGGATCGCCGAACTCATCCCCTCCGAGCTCCTTTTGGATCGCCTTCATCTGCTCGCGGAGGTAGTACTCCCGCTGGTTCTGGTCCATCTGCTCCTTGACCCGCTGAGCGACTTGTTTGTCCATCTCGAAGCGCTCAAGATCGCGGATCAAGTACGAGAGGACTTTCTTGAGGCGCTCTTCAACATCCAAGAGCTCGAGGAGCTCCTGCTTCTCGGCGATCGTCCAGGTCGCATAGTGGGCGACGAGGTCAGCTAAGACTTCAGGTTGATGGGTTCCGCGCACCGCATCGAGCTGGTAGCGGTCCAAGCGGAGCGACTTATGGTTCGCGACATACTTCTCGAAGGCGTCTTTGATCTCCTCAACCAGGACGCGGGCCGTCGCCTCATCCTGAGGCGGGGGCTCCGGATGAACCTCTCCCCGTGCCCGCAGGTAGGGGCCCGCGAGATAGTCAAGGAGCTCCGCGCGCGCGCGCGTCTCGACGACCACGCTGAGGGTGCCATCGGGGAGACGAGTTGCCTGCTTGACTACCCCCTGAACACCCCAGGTATAGAGGTCCTCGGGGGCCGGATCGTCCACCTCGGGGTCCTTTTGGGCCACCAGGAAGATGAGCCGGTCGGCGCCCAAGGCTTCCTCAACCGCGCGCTTGCTTTTGGTCCGCCCCACATCCACCGGGCTCGTGGTATGGGGAAGGATGACCATGTTGCGCAGAGGAATGACCGGCAGTTCCAAACGCATTGATGCCTCCAACCCGCCATTCGGATACAACCGCCCCCCGGCGGTAGGGGAGCGATCTATCAAGAATTCTACCCTCTGCCCCCAACCGAATAGGGTCAAGAGACACACTTAGATTATTTGAGTATATCTATATCAATTAAGGCTTAAACTGAGTTCGAGCGGATTGAAGGTGAACGTAGGAGAAATACCTCCTCCGCTCTGAACCTGAATTCCAACCCAGAGCGTACCGTTGCTCGCCCCTTGATTGAGACCGCCCCCTGAGAAGGTAAATGGGGTGGCCTGGTTATTCGAGAAGGTTAGGGTCGAGCTGATCGCATTCGCGCTCTCCGCGCTGGCCGGACAAACATAATAACTACCGTTGACGACAGGTTGGCATTGAGCGTCGTTTTGCGGTGACGTGCCGCGGGCATAGAAGGTGGCCTGTACAGAAGTGGCAAGATTGGAAGGGGTAATGTCGCCAGAAAGGCGGACATTCACAGCCAACGGAGACTTCGTAAAGGTCTCCGGCTGGGCCGGATAGACCACCTGATCCGCGGTAGGAGCCACCACGGCAAGGTTGAGGGTCACGGGCTGAAGGCTGATCGTCACTCCAGCTCCACTGCAACCGGCTAGGACCAAGGTCAAAAGGGCAAGGCGTCGCATCGCCCTTCATGATACCCCTAGGGGTATCATTGAGCTAGTAGGAGATCGTCGATGAGGGTGCGAGCCTGACGGAGAAGCTCCTCAAGGTGATCCTCCCCCAAGAAGCTCTCCGCATAGATCTTGTAGACCTCCTCCGTCCCGCTCGGCCGGGCCGCAAACCAGGCGTGAGGAGTAACCACCTTGATCCCCTCGAGGGGGGCCCCGTTGCCAGGAGCTCGGTGGATCTTGGCGATCACCGGCTCCCCCGCAAGCTCCCGAAGCGGCACATCCTCTGGGGTCAGCTCAGCCAGCCGACGTTTTTGTGCCAGGGTCGCCGGAGCATCGACGCGCCGATAGGCGCTCGCGCCGAAGCGAGCCTCGAGATCTCGGTAGTGCTGCGCAGGCGAGCGCTGTTCTTTGGCGAGCATCTCAGCTGCCAAAAGGCCGAGGAGAAGCCCATCTTTGTCGGTACTCCATGCCTGTCCCCCCTGATCGAGAAAGCTCGCCCCTGCGCTCTCCTCTCCGGCAAAACCTAAAGATCCTTGCAACAGCCCCTCGACGAAGAACTTAAAGCCCACCGGCACCTCAAAGAGCGGGCGGTTGAGCGCCTCCGCGATCCGATCGATCATGGAGGTCGTCACCAGCGTCTTCCCCACCCCCGCCGTCTCCGGCCAACCCGACCGATGAGAGAAGAGATAGTCCACACAGACGCTCAGGTAGTGGTTGGGATTCATCAACCCTTCGTGGGTGACAATGCCGTGTCGATCAGTATCCGGATCAGTCCCCAGGGCGACATCGAACCGATCTTTCAATTCGAGCAAGCGAGCCATCGCATACGGAGAAGAACAGTCCATGCGGATCTTCCCGTCGTGATCAGGAGGCATAAACGCAAAACGAGGATCGATCTCCGTGTGGACCACTTCCAGGGCCAAGCCGTAGCGCTCAGCTAACCGAAACCAGGTTTCCATGGAGGCACCACCCAAAGGATCGACTCCGATGCGCACCCCCGCTGCGCGAATCGCCACGAGATCTAAGGCCCGGCCTAAACCCTCCACATAGGGGTAGATGAAATCGAAGGCTTCGGCCTCCTCGAGGGCTTGAGCCAAGCTCACGCGGCGAACTTCCTTAAGGTGACCGCTCAGGATCTGGTTCGCCCGCCGCTCGATCCAGCGGGTGACCTCGGGGCCAGCTGGGCCGCCTGTGGGTGGGTTGTACTTCAGCCCCCCATCCTCCGGTGGGTTATGGCTAGGGGTCAGGAGGATCCCATCCGCCAGGTCTTGCCCTCTTCGGTTGTGCTCGAGGATCGCATGAGAGACGAGAGGAGTTGGAGTCGGGCTCCGACCCGCCTGATAGCGAACCCAAACCCCGTTGGCCACCAAGACGCTGAGGACAGTCCCCCAAGCTGGCTCTGAAAGGGCATGGGTATCCATCCCCAAATAGAGAGGACCGCGAATCCCTTGTTGAGCTCGGTGCTCAGCGATCGCTTGAGCGATGGCGAGGATGTGATCTTGGTTGAAACTCCCCTGAAGCGAGCTCCCCCGATGCCCACTGGTTCCAAAGTGAACTCTTTGAACAGGATCCGATGGGTCAGGGTGAAACTCGTAGTAAGCAGCCAGCAAACGAGGAACTTGAAGAAGCTCGGGGGAGTGGGCCTCCATACCTCAAGCCTACTCGCTGTAACGTTCTTCGCGCCAGGGATCCCCCCGTTCGTGGTAGCCGTTGACCTCCCAAAAACCAAGGAGCTCCCCTGCGTTGAAGCGAAAACTATGAACCCACTTGGCGCTCTTCCAACCATAGCGGTGGGGAACCAAGAGACGAAGAGGCCCCCCGTGTTCACGGGGTAGGGGACTTCCCTCCAAGGTATGAGCCAAGAGGTTGTCGGGGTGGAGAAAGTCTTCAAGGGGAAGGCTGGTTGTGTAGCCCCCGTAGCAACTTACCAATACCGAGCGAGCCTCTGGATCCAGCTCAACGTGCTCCATCAGGTCAAGGACCCGAATTCCCTTCCAGTGCAGACCCGGCCGGCTCCAGCGAGTCACGCAGTGAAAATCAGCGCTGAGCTCGGCTTGAGGAAGAGCCATGAGCTCCTCCCAGGAAAACTCCTTATGCTTCACGAGCCCTTCGACTTTAAGGCGCAACTCGTGAGGTTCCACCTGGGGGATAGGGCCATAGGTGAGAACCGGAAATTTCCGGGTAAGGACCTGGCCAGGAGGAAGGCCAGGGGACGAGCGAAGACGGTTGAACACCACTTCATGCTAACTCAAAGGAAGAAGAGAGATGGGAGATGGACAAAGATCCATTATAAGCTTAGAATGAGCCTGATCTCATTGAGCCAAACATTTTATCCTCATTTCCTCCAAAGCTTGGTCAAAAATCACAGCTTAGATCCCCCAAGCCTGCTAAGCTTTGGGGGTACCCTTAGTGTGTAATCAGTAGTAATGTGTGTAGGACTCAATTTTTACTTAGCAGAAAGAAATTATCCAAGTCTTGATCTATCCTCAAGCAAGCCCTAAAGTGAGGGCGAGAAAGAAAGGAGGGTGAATATGAAAAAGGTAGCGCTCAAGATCATCGCCCTGGCTGCTTCTCTGGTTGCGCTTGGTTTGGCTGCTGGTGCCGGGTACGCCTGGCGTTAAACCCTAAGCGCAAGTGCAGGCTTGTGAAGCCTGCACTTGCTTTTTTATCAGTCAGCTTTAGGCTGACTAAGTGGTTTCTTCATCGCCTAAGCCATCACAGCGTCTTTTTCTATACATCGCCGGACTCACAGGGCTTTATTTAGCCGCTCAGCTCTTTCTCTTCCATATTCCTTCCCACCTATCGTTTCGATGGTTTGATCTCCTGTTCTGGTTTGCGTTAACCCTTTGGTTAAGTCGGGGGCAAATCAAGCTTCCCTTAGATGCTGGAATTAACCAGCTTCAAGTAGTGGCTATTGCCCTTGTTTTTCTCTTCCCTCCATGGGTACCCCCTTTGCTCATTACCCTAGGCTTCTTCAGTCCTGACCTTGGCCAGCCCTATTACACCTGGTATAAAGACCTGTTCAACCGAGTCCAGTTTGGACTTTCCTCGGCAGTTTCGGTTCTAGGCTGGCTTTTTCTCGAACGATTGTTACATCAATGGGGTCCTGCCTTTACGGAGCTCGTAGGGGCTTTCTTCTCTACATTTCTTTTCTTTCTTACCAACACAAGCCTAGTCGGAATGGTCATACATCTGGCAAGCGGAGCTCCGTTCCGAAAAATTTGGACCGAGGACATCCGCTGGAATGTCTGGAGCTACCTGATTCTAGCTCCCGTGGGCCTCTTCATGGCCCGCGCTTATCAGATCCCTCTCGTCGGACACTGGGGGGGCTACTCAGTCCTCTTATTTCTTGTTTTACTTTACTTTGCTCGTTCTTACTGGGAAGAAAAAGTCAAACTCCAAGAAGCTTTCGATAGGCTCATCGAGGTGTTGGTCGAGACCCTAGAGGCCAAAGATCCCTCGACTCGGCTTCACTCCGAGCGGGTCGCCGCGATCAGCTTAGATCTCGCCCGCGCACTCAGGCTGGATGAGAGCGACCAGAAAAGGGTGGCCTACGGGGCTCGCATCCACGATATCGGCAAACTCGGCATCCCCGATGCCATTCTCCTGAAGCCCATCCGGCTGAGCCCCGAGGAGTACGAGGTGGCCACCAGCCATCCCTTAAGAGGTGTCGAACTGCTTAAACCAGTCCACATGTACCTCCAGAACATCTTGCCCATCGTCCGCTCACACCACGAGCGTTGGGATGGAAGAGGATATCCTGAGGGGCTTTCGGGAGAATCGATACCCCTCCAGGCACGCATCGTCCAGATTGCCGATAGCTACGAGACCATGACCGCTGGTCGCAGCTATGCTCCCTCCAAAACCCCCAGCGAGGCTCTCCAAGAGCTCGAAGATCTTGCTGGCGATCAGTTTGACCCCGAACTTGTTAAAGTGTTTAAGAGCCTCTGGTTGGCTCATCCCCTCTGGAGGGAACGGGAGGAATTTTTACGAGCCTATACCTCGTCAGCCTCCTTCTGGGAGCTTTCGGCGCCTTCCTCGCCGGCCTCCGTCCTCGAGACATCGCCCGAATCCGAATAGAAGCGCTCTGGGCTTTTCTTGCGGCTGGCTTGGTGGATGGAGGAACGGCCTATGCAACATACCGCGGTCTTCTTTCTCCCGAAGTGGGAGGTCCTCTCGGGAAAATAGGTGCTTCCTTGCTTCTGGCTTATGGCCTATGGCGCAACCCTCACCTTAAAAGCCTTTGGGCAATTTGGCTAGGCTTCTTCCTCAACAGCTTAGTCATCGCCGCAAATCAGGGACACATGCCAGTAAGCCTTCCCGAGGTCCATGCGGTGGGCCTTAAAGGCAGTGCCGCCCTCCTCGCCCACGAGAGCGATGCCATTCACAGCCTCCTCCTTCCTAGCTCCAAGCTCTGGTTCTTGGCCGACATCATCCCCCTAGGACCCCAGCATGTGGTGAGCTTAGGCGACCTCTTTATCCTCCTCGGCCTCGCTGGGGTCATCGTTGAAGGGGGATGGCAAGCTGCTGAGACCCAAAGAACTTGGAAGGTCCCTAGGACCTGGCTCACCCTACTGCTCGCCGCACTCAGCGCTCTTCTGTGGGGAGGCGTGCTCCTGCGGGCAGTGTGACGCTTGGGCAAAGCAGCTCAACTCTCCATGCTATACTGGCGGCAGTTTATGAGCTCCAAGCAGGAGGAGTAGCGTGCGTAACCCCATTAGTGGCTTGCTGAGGCCCCGCATCGAAGCCTTAGGTTTGGAGATTGGTTTTGCCAACCTCAAGCTGGTTGAGCTCGCGGGCAACCCTCCGACCCTGCGCGGCTTAAGCCTCCGCCCCACTCCCCCGGGAACCATCCAGGAGGGGGTCATCCTCGAACCGGGAAGCTTGGCGGCTGAACTCAAAGAGATGCTTGAGGAATTGAGAACCCGCAAGCGTTACGTGGTCACCGCGGTGAGCAATATCGCCGCGATTACCCGGACCCTTCAGGTCCCCAAAATGCCCCAGAAGCAGCTCGACGAGGCGGTCCGATGGGAAGCCGAACGCTACATCCCCTTTCCCATCGACGAGGTCGTGCTCGACTACGCTCCCCTCAAGCCCCTAGAGAGCGTCAACGAAGGCGAGCAGATCGAGATCATCGTGGGGGCCGCCCGCCAAGAGGTGATTGCGAGCCTGGTGGAGACGCTCAAAGGGGCTGGTCTAGAACCTCTCATCATCGATATCAAACCCTTCGCTGGACTGCGCAGCTTGGAGTCAAAGCTCAGGAGTCCCGGAGAACCTGTTCTCTTCTTCCTCGATATTGGAGCGGAGTCAAGCAGCCTCACCTTAACCCGAGGAGAGCATCTGCTCCTCACCCGTACGATCAACCTATCTGGCAAGGACTTTACCGCAGCCATCAGCCGGGCGTTCAACCTGGATCTGATGGCAGCTGAAGAGGCCAAGCGCAACTACGGCTTGGCAACCATCCCCACTGAGGATGAGGAACTCCTCCTCGACTTCGACGCTGAACGGGAAAAATTCAATCCGGCCAAAATGTACGATGCAATCCGCCCCGTTCTCGTGGATCTGACCACCGAGCTTCGAAGGAGCTTGGAGTACTTCCGGGTGCAGGCCGGAGAATTAGGCATCGACCAAGGCTATGTCTCTGGTGGGGCGAGCAAGCTTCGAGGCTTAGTTCCTCTCCTCTCCGATACCCTTGGCATCCCCCTCGAAGTAGTCAATCCTTGGCAAAACCTCCAGATTGACCCGCACCGATTCGACCTCGAGCACCTCAAGAGCCTTGCCCCCGAATTCACCGTGCCGGTCGGCCTCGCCCTGAGAGGGGTGAATCCACTTGATTAAGCTCAATCTTCTTCCTAAGAATCTCCGACGCCGAGTCGAGCCAGGATGGTGGCGACTCTCCGCAGCAATCTTCACCCTCCTGGTCCTCTTGATCGTAGGCTATCTTTACTTCACCGTATCCTCTCAGCTTCAGGCCGCTGAGAATCAAAGGGCTGACCTTCAAGCTCAAGTCGCCCAACTTCAACCCTATATTCAAGAGCAAAAGAACTTACAGGCCCAGCGAGTGAGCTTGGAGAAGCTCCTATCCGTCAAAAAGGCTCTTGAGGCTCAATTCATCCCCTGGTCCCAAGATCTTGCCATGCTTATCGACCAAATCCCACATTCGCAGAGTGGCTTCTCCATCGACCTACAAAGCATCAGCACCCAGGTCCTGAGCCCTCAAGAAGCCCAGAGCCTCGCTCAGGCAGGTCACTACGGAGGACGAGTGGTGAGCGTGCTCTTTACCTTGCAAGGGCAAGCAGCAAATCAGGAAGCCCTGATTCAGTTCATCCACGCCTTCGAGAATTCTCCCAATTTTGGTCTGAGCTTCCACCAAGCCCAGCTGGTCAAGGACCAGGGTATCTACACCTTCGGTGCAACCATCGGCTTGGTCAGCCCTTCAACTCAGGAGGCCTCCCATGCTCGCTAGGATGGGTCAACGAGAGTGGGCCTTGGTCGCCATTGTCGCCGCTCTGATCGTGGGTGTGCTCTTCTATTTCTTTGCCATCCAACCCATGCAGAGTCAAATTGCGACCCTCAACCAGCAAATCAACCTGCTGACCTTCCAGCGCAATCAAGGCCTCGCTGCCCAGCGGGCTTTACCTGAGCTTCAGGCCACAATTGCGAGCCTGGAAGCCCAGAAGCAGGTCTTCCTCCTCGAGTTGCCCCCAGAAGAACACCTCGCTCAAGTCCTCACCTCCATCGATCGGCGAGCCCAAGAGAGTGGGGTGACCATCGAAAGCTTGGCCCGGTCCTTGAGCCAAAGCCAGGTTCCCGGGGTTCGCAGCGTCAATCTAGGACTTCGAGTGAGCTCTCCTTTCCCAGAGCTCTATGTTTTCCTGACGCGCCTGGAAAAGATGCGGCGGTTTTCAACGATCTCTGGGCTTCAGATTCAGGTCGGCAAGCAAGTCAGCAATCCCCAGCTCACGACCTCAATGACCATGACCGTCTACGTCTATACCGGCAAAGGAGTTAAGCCGTGAATTGGCGCAACATTTCTCAAAGCACCAAGATTCTCATCGTATTGCTCCTTCTGGTCCTCGCGGTCGCCGTATGGTACTTGGTTGCCTTGCGGCCTTCCCCCTCAAGCCCGGTGCCGACCGCCCTCTCCTCACCTCCTCCAACTCGTCCCATTACGGTACTCCCCATCCCCTTCCTGGTTGCCCAAACACCCACGGTCCCTCTCAAGGTACAGCCATCTACTTCCGCCCATAAGACCGTTCCTGTGGCCTCAGCTCCAGCCATCCAGGTACCTCCCAACCCCTTCACGCCCCTCCCCGCCGTTCTCGCCGCCGCTACTCCGGCTGCGAGCAGCTCAGCAAGCTCAAGTGCCCCTTCTGTACCGAGCCAACCTACGGTTCCCCCCCCAATCCTACCCAGCAACACCCAAGTCGGCTCAGCCAGCTCTTTGCCTTTAGTTCCTAACAATCTTTCTCCTCTGCCTCAACCCCGTCTCCAGGAGGTTCGCCAACCACTCCCTACCCCCTCAGCAAACCCGCTGAGCCTCGGTGCGCTGCCTTTAATGCCTCAACTGAGCCCGCTCACCCAACCCCCTGCTCCACCCCCCACTCCCCAACCCGCTTTGGCTTCTACAAACCCTCAGCTGGAAGTCCAGCTCTCAATGGCTCAGCTCAACCAGCAGATTCAGACTCAGCTCGAGCCCTTGAGCCAGGCTCCCCAAACTCCCTCTTCACCTCCACCCACCAGTACCTCTCCTAGCTCGACCACCCTCCCTAACCCGGTAGCGGCCTATGTTACCGCTCAAGGGCTCAGGCTCGCCGGCGTGGTTCTTGGCCCCACCAGCGTGGGCATCTTCCAAAGCCGGCAGGGCTATATCGTCCTTCCAGTTGGCCAAACCTTCCCTCAAAGCCAAGTGCTCCTCCAATCGCTCACCAGCGAGAGCGCCCTTCTGGTCGAGGGCTCACAAAGCCTCGCGCTGAAGCTCAACTCAAGGTGATCCTATGAAGCGAATTTTGATCTCCCTGGCGGTGCTCTCAGCTTTAGGTCTCGGCGTGGCGGGAAGTCTCCCAGACACTCCCCAATACAACCAGCTGGTCACGGTACAGACTGGACCAAGCGGGACCCCTTTAGCCGCCGTCCTCAATTCGCTGGCTCAAAGCGTGGGACTCTCTCCTATTCTTGAAGGAGTTCCCAATGTCATCGTCAATCTGAGTCTGACCCAAAAGCCCTTTCGCCAAGTCTGGGATCTCCTGATCGCCACCTACGGGGGAGGCAATCTCGATTATGAGCTTCTTCCCAACAATGTGATCCTGGTAGCCCCTCCTTCCGTGATCGCTCGCGCTCTACCGGCCCCTAAAAGCTCTGCGCCACCGCCCAGCGCTCCTTTGGAGCAGCGCTTCTATACCCTTCAGACCCTAAGCCCGACCGAGGCCGCCCAGTTCCTCCAGCGCGAAGTCCCTGGAGTCAGCGTGCAAGCTGTCCCAGGTGAGCCCGTCATCGCGGTGAGCGGCACTGAGCAAGAGCAGGTCACCGTAGCCCAGCTCCTCGCCCAAATCGATCTCCCCAAGACCCCCACCCCTCCGGTGGTTCAAAAGGTCTTTACACTCAAGTACGCCAATGCGGTACAGCTGGCCCAGGTCCTCGAGCAACTCCTGAAGACGAGTACCAAGTCAAACGAAATTCCCCCTCCTTCGATCGTGGCTGATCCAGGCAACAACAGCCTCATCGCGCGAGGAACCGAAGCCCAGCTGGAGAGCCTATCCTCAACCATCGCTGAGCTCGATACTCCAGCTCAGCAAGTCGAGCTCCACGTGAGGATCCAGGAGGTCAACGATTCGGTCTTCCACAGTCTGGGCATCAACTGGAACACCATCGCAGGGGGAAACTTCGTCGCCAGCATTCTTCAGTCCGGCTTGAGCCTGATCTTCAACCCCACCCAAAGCCTGGCTTCTCTCAACATCAACGCCACTTTGAATGCCCTGAGCCAGCAGAATCTCTCGAAGACCCTCAGCGATGCCAATTTGATCGTACAAAACGACTACGGAGCCAGTACCGGTAGCCTAAGCTCCCCAGGAGCTACCGCAGCGGAAGTCAAAGCGGGCGGGCAGGTTATCATCACCCTACCGAGCAGCGGAAACGCCCCGCCAACTACCCAGACCTACGACTACGGGCTCATCGTCCGCCTTCGTCCCCATATCACTCCTAATGGGAGGATCATCCTTGAGGTCTTTGTCCAGACTGGAGGCCAGCCTGAAAGCGGGCCCAATAACTCCATCCTGATCCCGCAAAACACCGTACTCACGCAGTTCCGCTTGAAGAATGGCCAGACTGTCGTCTTGGGTGGAACCGTCGTCAATCAAAATCAGAGCAACACCTATAAAGTTCCCCTGCTGGGCGATATTCCCATCCTTGGCTTCCTCTTCCGTCAGACCAACCAGACCGTCTCGAACTCCGAAGTGCTGGTTGTCATCACCGCTAAGATTCTGGGTCAGACAGCTTCCCGCTAACCACGCGTACGTTGAGGCCCCGAGCCTGAAGATCGCCGAGTACCCCGCTCGGGGCCTCATCGTCGGTGATCAACAAGGAGACTTCCTCTAAGCGAGCAAAGCTGGCCAAGGTGGACTGACCGAGCTTGCTGGAGTCCACCAGGGCAATCGCCCGATCCGCGGCCTGAAGCATCGCCCGCTTGGTTTCCGCTTCTAGGGGATTTGGCGTGGTGTATCCGCGCACCAAGGAGACCCCCGTAGCCCCTAACAACGCCTTATCCGCATGGTAGTTACCCAAGATCTGGACAGTGGCGGGCCCGATCAGAGCCATGCTGTGGTGGCGCATTTGGCCCCCCAAGAGAAAAATGTCGAACTTGGTCTCCGCGAGCTCTAAAGCGATAGGGATCGAATTGGTGAGGATATAAAGGGAGCGGAAGCGGCGCTTGAGGAGCTGGGCAAGGAAGAGGGTGGTCGTGCCTGCATCGAGGATCAGGGTATCCCCTTCTTCAAGATACTCCAGCGCGGCCTGAGCAATGGCCTGTTTGGCCTGATGGCGAAGATAGAGTTTTTCCCGAAAAGATGGATTGAAGAGGCTCTTGCGGGTATGAACCGCCCCACCATGGGTTCTCTGTAGCAAGCCCTGCTCTTCGAGCTCAGCAAGATCCTTGCGGATGGTCACCAAGCTCACGCCAAACCGTTGGGCCAGAGCTTCGACCTGAACGAGTCCCTCGCGCTCCAGAAGCTCGATGATCCTGCTCCGCCGCTCTTCAGCCCGCACGAGCCCCCCCCAGAGGGAGCTGGAGCGGCCGTCCCGACCAATCGTTCCGCATCCAGGCCCACTCAGGCTCATCATACGGAGGAAGAGATCGCCCTTCCAAAGAAGGTTCGCCAGCCATGTAGTTGAGGTAGTAGACGTTGGATCCCGGAGGGGCTGCCACCGGGTGATAACCTCGGGGAACCACGACCAACTCCCTATCGCGCACCCGGAAAAGCTCCTCAAACCCGCCCTCTGGGTCATAGGTCTGGTGGAGCGCGTAGCCGTGTGGTGGATCGATGCGATAGAAATATGTCTCCTCAAAGTAAGGTGAGCCCGCCACTCCATCGTGGCGATGGGGTGGCCAGCCTGACCAGAATCCCGAAGGGGTATAGACCTCGTAAACGATGAGGCGCTCAGCAGGCAGGGCGGGACCGAGAACGTGGGTGACCTGCCGCAGCGCCGGCCCGCCCCCCCTAAGCTCTACAGGAAGCTCTCGAGGAGCAAACAACCGCAGAGGATAGCGGCCTTCGGCTGGTGCCCCACCGAGCGTGAACTCGAAGGTCTTCTGCGCTTCGATGGCGTATTCAAGGCCGGGAGGCAGATACAAGACTGAGGGGAGCTCATCGAAGACTCCCTGACGGCTGAGCTCAAAGCGCTGCTGACCGACCCGCACGACACCTCTCCCTTGGAGTGGAACCAAGGCCACCTCACAGGTCTCGGTGGCCCCTCGATGCGAAGCCCCAGGAGAGAGCCGGAGATATTGGAAGCTCAAAAACCGCCAGCCCGCCCGAGCTGGGCTGAGATCGTGAAGCACAGGAGGAGAACCTGGAGCGTAGCGCATACCTACCCCCTAAAGGCGGACCGCCCGTCCCCGACGCAAGCTCTCGGTAGCCGCTAGAGCTAACTCCAAGGAGGCGATCGCCTCTTGAGGGCCCGGCTCAGGGGGGTATCCCTGATCCAAGGCTTGAAAAAAGGCTTCCAGCTCGAGACGGTACGCCTGAGCAAAGCGGTCCATGAAAAAGAAATAGTGATCGCTCTGAACCCCATGCTCGCCGTAATGCCAGAGGGGTGTCTTGGGGGTCGCATCCACGACCAACTTCCCCTTAGAACCAAAGACCTCCGTCCGGATGTCATACCCGTAGAGGGCTCGCCGAGAGTTCTCGATCACCCCCAACGCCCCACTGCGGAAGCGCACAAAGAGGATCGTGGTATCGACATCGCCCAGCTCGCGTAGGGCAGGCTCAACGAAGGTCTCCCCCCAGGCCTGGACCTCCTGGACCTCACCGACCAGGTAGCGGGCCAGGTCGAGATCGTGAATCGCCTGATCGACAAAGATCCCTCCTGAACCCTTGAGGTAGTCCATCGGGGGCAGACCAGGATCACGCCCCACAGCCCGAAACTGCTCAATGCTTCCGACGTCACCCGATCGGATCCTCCGCCAAGCCTCTCGGTAAGCAGGATCGAACCTCCTTTGGAAGCCGATTTGAAAGGGAACTTCCGAAGCCTCGACCACTTTGAGCACCCTGCGGGTCTCTTCCATGTCAAGGGCCACCGGTTTCTCGCAAAAAATCGCTTTCCCCGCTTGCGCAGCGTGCTCAATGAGCTTAGCGTGGGTGGAGGTTGGGCTCGCGATGAGGACCACCTCGACCCCTGGAGCCTCGATGGCCTCATGGGGATCCTGCAGGACGCGTTCAGCTTTCATGACCTGAGCGGCCTGCTGAGCGGAGGGAAGGTGGGGATCGGCCACCACCAAAGGGTGGGCCGAAGGGATTGAGGGAAGATTCTTGGCGTGCTCGAGGCCCATCCGGCCCGCACCGATCAAAGCGACTCCTAGACCCATATGCGCTCCTCCAAAACCCGCTGGGCAATCTTGTTCGGACTCAAACCGTGCCGCTCCAAAAGGGCTTGGTTTGAAGCCGATTCACCAAAGTCATCCTGAATGCCGATTCGCAAGATCCGAGTCGGCCGTCGAGCTGAGAGGAGCTCGGCGATCAGGCCACCCAGACCTCCGATCACACTATGCTCCTCGACGGTGACGACCCATTCGACACCTTCGAGCATCTCGAGGAGGGCCTCTGTGTCGAGCGGCTTGAGCCAGCCCAGATGAATGACCCGCGCATCAACCCCTGCCTCGGCGAGGAGGCGAGCCGCCTCTAGCGTGCGCACGCTCTGCACCCCTGTACTCACCAAGGCGATGGAGCCTCCGGGGCGCACAAGGCGGGGCCGTCCAGGAACCAAGGGAGCCGGGGGAAGATCCGGCTCCGGATCTCTGGCCAGGCGGAGGTAGACGGGCCCCAGATGGAAGGTCGCCCAGCGGGTCATCCAGCGACACTCCTCGGGATCGGCGGGAGCCAAAACCGCCATCTTGGGCATGGCGCGCATGATGGCCAGATCTTCGACATCTTGATGCGTCTTTCCCGTCCGCCCGGTGAGCAGCCCAGCATATCCAGCCCCAATCTTGACGTTTGCCTCGGTCTGAGCAACCAGCATCCTCAGAGGATCCAAAGCCCGGTGGGTGAAGAAGACGGCAAACGAGCTCAACCAAGGGATCAGGCCGCTATGGGCAAGGCCAGCAGCCACCCCCACGAGATTCTGCTCGGCGATCCCCATCTGCAAGAACCGCTCAGGGAACGCCTGATCGAAGAGATCGGCCCGCGTGGAATTGGCGAGATCTCCATCCAGGACCACGAGCTCGGGTACTTCCCGTCCTAGCTCCACCAACGCCTTTCCCCAAGCCTCACGCAGGGAGATCACGGCGCACCTCCCCCCTTATGCCAAGGCTCCTCTTGAATGCCGAGCTCCTGAGCGGCCTGCTGAACTTCTTCCCGCGTGGGCACCCGCGCGTGCCAAACAAAACGACCTTGAGTAAAGGAAAGACCCGCTCCCTTCACGGTCCGCGCGATGATCGCCGAGGGCTTTCCTTTCCGGTCACGCTTGGCCGCCTCCAATGCCGGTATCAGCTCGCTATAGTTGTGGCCATCGACTTCCTGAACCCACCATCCTAAGGCCTCGAGCAAGGCTCTAGGGGCAAGTCCCTCCCACGGATCCCTGCGATCTCCTCGACCTCCTCCTGGCCAGCCATACTGCTGAAGGCCATTCCAATCCAGAATGAGGGTGAGGTTCTCAAGGCGATAACGGGAGGCGAGGTGGAGCGCTTCATAGACCATCCCTTCTTGCAACTCCCCATCACCCAATAAGACAAACGTATGGAACGAAGCTCCCTTGCGCTGGGCGGCCAGCGCCACCCCGACCCCAAAGGAAAGACCCTGCCCCAAGGAACCTGTGCTCGCATCGAGTCCCGGCAAGCGCGTCATATCCGGGTGCCCCTGCAAGCGCGAATCGGCTTGATCAAACGTGGCGAGCTCCTCTAAAGAGAAAAATCCCCTGAGTGCCATCACCGTATAAAGGCCCACCGCCGCATGTCCTTTGGACAAGATGAAGCGATCTCGCTCCTCCCACCAAGGCTCCTCAGGACGGATCGAGAGGACGCTAAAGTAGAGGGCGATGAGGATATCGATGGCCGAAAGGGGGGCTCCGATGTGTCCGGCCCCGCTTTCGGCAACCGTGCGGAGCACGAGGTAGCGAGCCTGGCGGGCAAGCGCTTCAAGCGAGCGTTGGTCCTTCATATGTACTCCAAGAGCGCCTCGGTGACGTCCTCAGTACGGGCGCTGCCGCCCAGGTCAGGGGTGAGCACACGGGCCTCCTGAGTCAGGCGGCGCATCCCTTGCATGAGGTGCTGCGCTGCCTCATCTTGACCGAGAAATTCCAAGAGCAAGGCAGCTGCCCAAAACGTTGCTAGGGGATTGGCAATTCCCTGGCCCGCGATATCGGGAGCCGAGCCGTGGACCGGCTCGAAGAGCGAAGGAAATTTCCGCTCAGGATTGAGGTTGGCTGAGGCGGGAACACCCAGACTCCCCTGGAGGGCTCCGGCGAGGTCGGTGAGGATATCCCCCAAGAGGTTAGAGGCCACCACGACATCGAAGTGGCCAGGATTTCTCACCAGCGCCGCCGCAAGGGCATCCGCGTGGTAGCGCTCGACCTCTATCTCGGGGTACTCGCTGGCCAGCTCCTCAACCACTTCATCCCAGAGCACAAACGTGTATTGCATCGCGTTGGACTTAGTTGCGCTAGCCAGCCTTCTCCTGCGCTGGCGGGCCCGCTCGAAGGCGTAGCGGACCACTCGCTCCACGCCTTTTCGGGTAAAGATCGATGTCTGTAAGGCAATCTCCTCGGGGGTGCCTTGGCGGAGGCGTCCCCCGGCGCCTGCGTACTCTCCTTCGGAGTTCTCCCGAATGAAGAGGATATCAAAGGGAGGATCGCCCTTTAGAGGACCAGGAAGGCCAGGTAGAGCGGCTGCTGGCCGAAGGTTAACATAGAGATCAAAGCGCTGGCGAAGGGGGATGAGGAGGCCCCGCAGGGAGATGTGATCGGGCACCCGGCGCGGATCACCGATGGCTCCCAGGAAGATCGCGTGATGACGTCTTAACTCAGCGAAGGCGTGCTCCGGCATCATCTCCCCATGTTCCAGGTAGTAGCTGGAGGAGAAGGGGTATTCCTTAAACCTGAGCTCGAAGCCAAAGCGGCGAGCCAGGGCCTCAAGGACCCGTACCCCCTGAGGCAGGACCTCGCGGCCAATGCCATCCCCAGGGATCAAAGCCAGATCATAGGTCATGCAGGGCCTCCTCGAGGTAACGCAGGCTGGCCTCCGCGCTCTCCTTAGGGCTTCCCATACCTGGAAGCACATCTTGTTCGACAGTGACCCAACCTGAATAGCCGATCTTCCGGAGTGCGCGCAAGACCGCACGGAAGTCGATCGCCCCCTGGCCGAGCTGACAGAAGACCCCATGGGCCACCGCCTCTTTGTAGTTCCATCCTTCTCGGCGTGCTTGAGTAGCGACGATAGGATCGAGATCCTTGAAGTGAACGTAGCGGATGCGCTCACGATAGCGCTCCAATGCCGCGACCACCTCATCTCCCTCGACCGAACCGGTTCCATAAAGATAGTGCCCGGTATCCAAAAGGAGGTTGATCCAGCGCGGATCCGTCCTCTCTAAGAACGCCTCAATCTCCCAGGGGGCTTCGACATACCCCGCGCAGTGATGGTGAAAGACGGTGGAAAGGCCAGTCTCCTCAAAGACTTCCCGAGCGAGCTGCTCTGCGTGGGTGCAGAAGGTCGTCCAGCCCTCAGGATCCAAGCTCAGCTCCGGTGTGATCCGCCCAGCATGCCGAAAGCGCAGGGGATCTCTGCTGTGCTCGTCCGCTAGGACCAGATAAGGGCGCCAGTGGGGATCCCCTACGTCAGCCACATGCTGGAGAAGGCGGGCCGTGCGCATGACTCGAGCCCGCCCCTCCGCCACAGCGGCAGGATCCTTCAGATAGACTCCCTCATAAGCGCCTAGCAGGGTCAGGCCCCGGCGCACGAGCTCTTCCCGAAGGCGCTCGGGGTCGGTGGGAAAATATCCGTAGTCTCCCAGCTCAGTGCCCCGATAGCCGCTGGCGACCAGCTCATCGAGCATCTGAGGATATGGAACTCCTTGGCCCCAACCCTCGATGGTACCCCAGGAGCATGGGGCGTTGCCAAAGGCGATCTCGCTCATCGCGTTATAGGTCTCTCTGCCGGGTTCGCTCGTGTTCATACCGCCTCCGTGCGGCTTCGACTTCAGGTTGATCCGAGACCTCTGCAGGGGGGACTTCCCACCAGCCGTCATTTGGCAGCCGCTCCAAAGAGACCGGCACGACCACGACCCGCACTCCCCGAGCCCGGCGAGCCTCTTTGAGGATGCCTTCCAGCTGCTCTGGGGCTTCTACCTTCCAGGTCTGGGCCCCCATCGCGGCGGCATGAGCCGCGAAGTCGACTGCTACACGGCGGGCATTGCCAAAAGGAGGAGAGCCGAGCGATTGCTGGAGGCCTTGGATCGACCCAAAAGTTTGGTTATCGACGATGACGACGGTGAGCTCCAGACCCAGCTCGGCGGCGGTCACCAGCTCCGAGTTCATCATGAGGTAGCTCCCATCCCCGATGAGCACCACCACCTCACGCTCAGGTTCCGCCAGCTTGATGCCAAGGCCAGCCGGAATCTCATAGCCCATGCAGGAAAAGCCGTACTCCACGTGGTAGCTGCGAGCATCTTCGGGGCGCCAGAGCTTGAGCAAATCTCCCGGAAGGCTGCCCGCTGCGTTGACCACCGTTGCCCGCCCACCGTAAACCCGCCAGAGCGCTCCGATGAGCTCCGCCTGGGAGAGCAGAGCCTCTGTTCTCGGACGAAGGTAGGCATCAACCTCGCCCTGCCAAGCCGCTTTCTGGCGAGCGATCTCTTGAGGATCCAAAGGACTTTGGTAGCCTTCTAAGAGCTCGGCAAGACCTTCGAGCCCCTCTCGCGCATCGGCGACGAGGGGCAGCGCCCAGAGCTTATGCGCATCCTTAGGATCCACATTGAGTCCCACCACCCGCAGGTTGGGGTGCTGGAAGATTGTGCGCGAGGCAGTCGTAAAATCTCCCAGGCGGGTCCCGACCGCGAGGACGAGATCAGCCCGGCGAGCTAGCTCGTTCGCAACCCGTCCCCCGTTGGCTCCAAGGGGGCCTAGAGCATACGGATGATCCCAGGGAAGGGCTCCTTTGCCCGCTTGGGTCTCCACCACCGGGATGCCCCATCGCTCAGCAAGGGTGGCCAGGAGCTGCTCCGCTTCGCTATAGAGGACGCCTCCCCCAGCCACGATGAGGGGGGCTTGAGCCTCCCGCAGGAGCTGAGCAGCGGCTCGCAACGCTCCGGGCTCTGGCGGTGGGCGGCGAAGCGACCAGGTCCTCGGAGCAAAGAGCTCAGAAGGCCAGAAGTAGGCCTCTGTCTGGAGATCTTCCGGTAGAGCCAAGGTGACCGCTCCCGTTTCCACCGGATCGGTGAGGATCCGCATCGCCTCCAGAAGGGCCGCCGGAAGCTGCTCGGGACGGGTCAAGCGGGCAAAGAAGCGAGAAATTGGCCGAAACGCCTCATTGACGCTCCAGTCGAACTGGGAAGGGTGCTCGAGTTGTTGAAGGACCGGATCGGTCCTTCGATGGGCAAAGTAATCCGAGGGAAGGAGCAGCACCGGAAGACGGCTGATCATGGCCCCCGCTGCAGCGGTGAGCATGTTCAAAGCTCCAGGACCGATCGAGGTGGTGCAGGCCAGCGTCGCCCGCCTCCGGGTGTGCTTGGCGTAGGCAGCAGCTAGGTGGACCATCGCCTGCTCATTCTGCGGGCGAAAGGTGGGAAGACCGACCCGGGGACCCTCCTGATGGAGGGCTTGGCCGAGGCCTCCCACATTCCCGTGGCCAAAAATCGCCCATACCGAGGGGATCAGCCGTTGAGTCTGACCATCCCGCTCGCTGAACTGAGCAGCTAAAAAACGAACCAGGGCCTGAGCGACCGTGAGGCGCTCTTTCATGGCTCCTCCCCCATCTCCTCAACCCGCACCGCCCTTCCCTCCTCAAGCGCTCGTTGAGCGGCCCAAGCAAGCCGGAGGCTTTTCCAAGCTTCACGGGGCCCTGGGCTTGGCGCATGGGTTAAGGCCAAAGCACGAACAAACGCTTCTAACTCAGCTCGGTAAGCTTCCTGGAAGCGCTCCTCGAAGTCGCGCGGCCTGAGAAAAGAACCCCCTGCCGAAGTATAGAGATCCACTTCAAGCTGACGCTCCCGCTCAAGGACCAGTCGGCCTCGCTCTCCCACCACCTCAGCGCGGATCTCATAGCCCTCCGGGCTGAACCAGGAGACTTCTAGAGTCCCCACTGCTCCCCCCACAAACCGCAAGAGGGCAACCCCCCCGTCGGGGACTCCGAACTCCTTGCGAGCTTGCAGAGCAGGCCAACCGATCACTTCGCTCACCTCGCCCACCAAGAAGCGGGCCACATCGAGGTCGTGGATGCCCATATCCACCATGACCCCTCCACTCGTAGGAGCATAGGCAGGTGAAGGGCCCGGTGCATCCCGAGCCACCCCCCGAAAGTGGAGGATACGTCCCAGCTTTCCCTCCTGAATCCAGTGCCAAGCCCAGAGATAAGCGGGATCATAGCGGCGTTGAAAGCCGACCTGGACCGGAATTCCAGCCCGCTCCGCCGCTCGCACCACCTCAGCCCCCGAAGCGAGGTCAGCGGCGAGCGGTTTCTCGATGAAAAGAGCCTTCCCAGCCTGAATCACCTCCAGGGCTAGGGCTGCGTGGGTGGCTGTTGGGGTGGCCACCACCACTCCAGCGACCTGAGGATCCTCCAGTACGGCTTCCAAAGGACCTCTTCGGGCCCCCACAGCTTGCGCCAAGCGCTCGGCCTGATGCGCTTCTGGGTCGACCACCCAAGCCAGCTCGCACCCCGACAGCCCGGTAAGCGCGCGCGCGTGCACCCATCCCATGCGCCCCGCGCCAACGAGGGCCAGCTTGAGGCTCATGGAGCCTCCTCCGAGACAGCTGGATCCAGGCCGGCCAGGATCCTCTCGAGATCCGCCACCGAAACCGAAGTTTTCGGGTAGTCCCCATAGACCCGGCCGTGCCGGATGACCACGAGCCGATCCGAAATGCGGTGGGCATGGAACATGTTGTGCTCAATGACGAGAACGGAGACCCCGCGAGCCTTGACTTCCTCGATGATCGAAAAGACCTTCTGGGTCTGCCGCACCGAAAGGGCAGCCGTAGGCTCATCCAAGATGAGGAGCTTGCCGCCGAAAAAATAAGCTCGGCCGATGGCTACAGCCTGCCGCTCCCCTCCTGAAAGAGCAGCCACCGGGGTGGCAGGATCGAGGTCTTTGATCCCGATCTCCCTCAAAATCTCAGCGGTCCTCCGATTCATCTCCCGAACATCGAGAAGGCGCAGAGGCCCCCAGCGCAACGTCGGCTCAGCCCCCAAGAAGAAGTTTCGAGCAATCGAGAGGGTATCGATAAGGGCGAGATCTTGATAGACAGTTTGGATTCCCAAGCTGCGCGCCACTTCCGGTGAGGAGATCTCGATCTTGCTCCCCTCCCAGTAGATCTCCCCCGAGGTCGGCTGGTGGTAGCCGGAGATGATCTTGACGGTGGTCGACTTGCCCGCCCCGTTATCTCCCAAAAGACCCACCACCTCTCCTGGGGCGATGCCGAAGCTGACTTCTTTGACCGCGGTGACCGAGCCGAATCGCTTGGCAATACGCCGAAGCTCCAATCGGTACACGCCACTCCCCCTAACTCTGAAGGATCCTGCGCCTGAGGGCCGTATTGACGATGACCGCAACCACGATGATGATGCCCACAAAGGTCTGATACCAAAATGTCGGGGCTCCCGCCAGGACCAAACCGCTGTTCAGCATGCTCATCATGATGGCGCCTAAGACCGCGCCGAGCACCGAGCCCACCCCGCCAAACAGCGAGCAGCCTCCAATGACCGAGGCAGCGATCGCCTCCAAGGCCAGATTCTGCCCGTACAACGAGCTCATCGAGCCCTGCTGGCCAAGCGTGAAGATGGCCGAGACCCCAGCCGTAAAGCCGATGAAGGCAAACGCAAAGAGTTTGACCCGCCGCACCGGAACTCCTACCGCCCGCGCCGCTTCGGCTCGCCCTCCGACAGCGAAGATCCAGTTACCCAAAGCCGTTCGGTTGAGGAGCACGATGGAGGCCAAAGCGAGGACGAGCCACCAAAAGACCGAGGCGTAAAACTGTTCTCCCAGCGGTCCGGCCAGGATGTTGAGGAGCTGGGAGGAGGGGATGTAGGTGAAGAAGCCTCCGCTTAGGGCCAAGGAGAGGCCAAACCAGACGAGCCAGGTACCCAGCGTGGTGATGAAGGAGGGGATGCGGGTAAGGACCGTGATCCAGCCGTTGAGCCAACCGATGAGGGTAGCGATGAGCACCCCCAGGAGCAGAGCAAGCCCCACCGGAAGGTGAAGGTTCGAGGCCAGCATGCACATCGCGATTCCGCTGAAGACATAGTTCGAGCCAGCGGAAAGATCGAACTCGCCGGCAATCATCAGAACCGCGGCTCCTACCGCAACGCTTCCCAGCTGAGCCGCAGCGGTGAGAAAGGAGCCCACATTGCGAGCTGAGAGAAACGAGCTAGGGGCCGCCAGCGTAAAGCCTAGGACCACGACCAGAAAGGCGACCAGGACGGTAAACTCAGGCGCCCTGAGGAGCTGATTCACCCCCAGCCGGAGCTTGCTCTTCTCCACAATGACTCCTTTAATCCACGCCTTCTTGGACCAAGCGGATCCACTGACCGACGTTCGCCCGATCGATGAGGCCTACCCCCGTATCATAGAACGCAGGTGGGTTGAATCCGTATTTCGCCTTCAGGTAGAGCTCAACCACGGTCATGAAACCTTGGACATAAGGCTGCTGATCCCAAGTAAAGGCCATAACCCCTTTTTGGATGAGCTGGAGGCCCGCTTGGTCAAGATCCATCCCAGAAAGGCCTACCTTCCCGACCAACCCGTCCGATTCGAGGACCTTGGCTGCCGGAGTGTAGCCCAGAGGCCCTAGGGTCAGGAGTGCTTTGACCTGGGGATGCTTGGCGATAAAGCTCTGGATGATCGCCTCCGATTGGGCGGGATCAGACCCCGGGGTCGCCAGCACATCGACCTGAACTCCCATGGGTTTCAAGACGCTCTCGATCCCCTGAGCCCGCGAAGTGAGCGAGATGTTGCCCGCCTGGTGGTTGATGATGGCCACCAGATCGCCCGCTTTGAGGTGGAACATTCGAATAGCCGCGCGAGCAACCCCCTGGCCAGCCACGTAGTTGTCCTGCCCCACGTAGCCGAGATAAGGAGTCTCGTTGAGGTTGGCGGGGGAGGGCACCGTGTTAAACGCGATCACTGGAATGCCCAGGCGCTTGGCTTCCTGGAGAGGGGCGGCAAAGCCCTGGGTGTTATCGACGGTCACACCGATGCCGTTTGGATGTGCGGCGATCGCTGCGTTGAGCAGACGGATCACGCCAGCCACGTTTCCTTGCGTCTCAGGGCTATCGTAGATCACCTTCACCCCAAGAAGCTTCGCCGCGTCCATCGCCCCCTTGATCACCGGATCCCAGAAGGGATCGCCGGGACCCCCGTGGGAGACAAGATAAAACGTGAGGCTCTGGGCGACCGCTGGAAGGCCAAACCCGAGAGCCAGCGAAGAGAAGAGTGCCAGAAGCCACCGCCGAGTTGCCATAGGTTACCTCCCTAGACGAAAGCCAAAACCGACTTGGTGCGGACGAAACAAAAGTTAAAGTTTCGCTTTCGTAAGTACAACCTACGCACTCCCCCCCTCGCTTGTCAAGCGCCATGAAGCCGCTAACCGAGCTCTAACGTCGAAAGATCACCCAGCATGAGCTTGTGTGCGCGTGGCAAACCGTTGCGGCTGGTGACGCGCGCCCCTACCCCAAGGATGCACTCGTGCAGCCGGAGGCTGACCCCCTCAACAACCGCATTGTCCTCCAGGATCGAGTACTCGACCTCAGCCTGGCGCACCCGAGCCCCAGGCCCTACCGAAGTGAATGGACCGATATAGGCCTCAAGGACCTCAGCCCCCTGTGCGATGTAGGCAGGGCCGAGGATTGTGGAGTCTTCCACCCGAGCGCCCTCTTCGATGTAGACGGCTCCATTGATCTCGCTCCTCGCCACCGCCCCCTTGATGGCAGGATGCTGATCGCTCAACAACAGGCGGTTGGCATCCAAAAGGTCTTGGGGCCTTCCGGTATCTTTCCACCAACCCTCCACCTCGTAGCCTAAGACCGAACGCCCTCGATCGATCAGACCCTGGATCGCATCGGTGATCTCATACTCCCCACGGGCACTCGGGCTGAGGTTTTGGATGACCTCGTGAACCTCGGGGCTAAAGACATAGATCCCCGCAACCGCCAAGTTTGAAGGAGGTTGGGCAGGCTTTTCTAAGAGGCGGATCACCCTGCTCCCTTCCAGGACCGCGACACCAAACTGGCGGGGATCGGGTACCGGCACGAGCGCGATCACTGCGCTTGCCCCCTGTACGAACGCCTCGGCGAAGCGTCGAACGCCCTTTTGGAATAGGTTGTCGCCCAAATAGACCATGAAGGGGCTCTCCCCCAGCCAGCTCCGCGCAACGCTGACCGCGTGGGCCAAGCCCTGGGGAAGCTCCTGAACGACATAGCTGATCCGCACTCCAGGAAAATCCTCCAAGGCCTCTCGGATGTCCTCCCGATTCTCCGGCGAGACCACAACAGCGATCTCTTCGAGCCCAGCCTCCTTGAGGTGCTCGACGGCATAGTGGATGATGGGCTTACCGGCGACACGAAAGACATGTTTAGGGCGCGTGTACGTGAGGGGACGAAGGCGAGTACCGAGACCCGCCGCTAAGATCAGTCCTTTCATGACAAAGCTCATTCTATAAGGGAGAGGTGTTTGTAAACGATTTTTTCAGCTCGTCTTGACATGAATAAGGCATTCTTATAGGATTGAGATACCTCAATTTGTAAACGTTTACGACCATGCCCTCTCGACCCATCACGATCCGCGACGTTGCCCGTCTCTCCCAAGTCTCGATTGGGACGGTGAGCCGTGTTCTTAATCAGCGCCCAGGAGTCCACCCAGAGACCCGCCGTCGGGTTCTCGAGGTGGTCGAGCGCCTCGGCTATACTCCTCTTCCCGCTGCTCGCGAGCTTTCGGGACATACCGGAACTGTAGGGATCTTGCTCTCCCCTGACGTGCGGCGCTACACCCCGTACTACATCCTCCTCTTCGAGCGGCTCAGCGAGGCACTTTGGCGCCAGGGGCTTCAGCTCGAGGAGACGCCTGTTGACCCCACCGGATTGCCCCTTGCTCCTGCGGCTGGCTATATCCTCCTAGGGGCTCACGATCACGATCCTCGCCTGGAGGTGCTCCGGGCTCAAGGAGTCCCCTTTGTCCTCATCGGAGTCTACGCAGGTGTCTTCTGGGTCGCTCCCGATGATCCTATGGGCAGCTATCTGGCCACTCGGCACCTCCTCGAGCTTGGCCACCGGCGGATCCTCCATCTGACCGGCCACCTCCACCATCAAGCAGGACGAGAGCGGCTGGCGGGCTACCGACAAGCGCTCCTCGAAGCTGGCATTGAACCTCAACCGGAGTGGATCCTCGATGGAGACTTCTCCGATCTACAAGCCTATCGCGCGCTCCGCAAAGCCTGGGAGCAGGGCGTGCGGGGCACCGCTTTGGTCGCTGCCTCAGACGAGATGGCGCTCGGAGCGCTCGCTGCTTTGGAAGATCTCGGAGTCAAGGTCCCCGCCGAAGTCTCGGTGGTGGGCTTCGATGACCTTCCCGAGCTCCCCATCCCCCTCACCACCGCCCGTCAAGAGATCGCTGAGATCGCCGAGATCGCCGCCCAACTGCTCCAAGAGGCTCTGGCCGGAAACCCCCCGCGAGGGGTGCGAGTACCGGTGCGCCTGGTGGTCCGCAGCACCACCGCGCGACGAGGAGGTGATCCATAAGGCCTAGACTCGGCCCTCGGCCCTTGGTCCTTTGAACTAGGAGGTCAACATGAGAAAGCACCTGATCGCTTGTTTCGCCCTTGCCCTACTGGGCGCTGCCAGCGCGCAGAACATCACGATCACCGTGGCTGGCTACAGCAACGATACTCCCATTGTCCAGAAGCTGATCCAAAAGTTCGTCCACATCCCGGGTGTCACGGTGAAATGGGAGCCGATCACCGGCGACTTCAGCCAGTTCATCACCAACGCTCTCGCCGCCGGCACCGCACCGGACATCTTCTACCTCGATGTCTATGTCGCCAAGGCGCTCGTTCAGAGCGGGAAGATCCTTCCCCTGAACAGCTTCTTCGCTCGCGACCACTTCGATCCTTCAGCTTTCATCCCCGAGCTCGTCCAGGCATTCACCTTTGGCGGCAAGCTCTACGCGGTACCCAAGGACTTCAACGCCCTGGTCACCTTCTACAACAAGGATATGTTCAAAGCGGCGGGAGTCCCCTACCCCAATGCTCACGATACCTGGGCGACTTTCACCGAAAAGATCGCTAAGGTCAACGCCTACCTTAAGGCCCATGGCTCTCAGGCCTACGGCATGTCGGTGAGTGCCGACCCCGCTCGCTTCATTCCCTTTGCCCTCGCCGCCGGCGGCCATCTCTTCGCTCCTGACGGAAGCGCCAACAGCATCACCGCAAAGCCTTGGATCGAGGCGATGAACTTCTATGTCGGCTTCCAGAAGCACGGCTGGAGCGTCATGCCCAGCCAGCTGAGCCAGGGCTGGGCGGGGGCTGCCTTCGCGAACAACCTCGCGGCTGCTGTTTGGGAGGGCGATTGGGAGGCAGGTTTCATCGCTGACAACAACCCCACCTTGAACTATGGCGTAGCTCCTTTGCCCCTTGCTCCTAACGGCAAGCGGGCCAACTTCCTCTTCACAGTCGGCTACGCCATCGCCAAGAACTCGGAGCACCCCAACACCGCCTTCAAGGTCATCGAAGCCCTCACCAGCCTTCCTGCTGAAGAGTACGTCCTCGAGCACGGTCTAGCCATTCCTTCCCGTAAGGCTTTGGCCAACGACCCCTACTTCAAGGAAAAGACACCTGAGGCAGAGGCTGCCTATGCGGTCTTCGAAGCCACCAAGGGGGCAGTGCCCTATCGCTTCGGCGACGTAGGGGGTAAGTACGTCGACGCCCTCCAGCAAGCCTTGACCCAGGTCCTCACAGGCGCCGAGAGCCCTGAGCAAGCTCTCGCCCAAGCCGCCGCACAAATCAACAGCGCTCTTGGCAAGTAACCGAGAGGGGGGCTTCGGCCCCCCTCCTCGAGGTCTCCTATGCGCCAGCGCCACCTCGAAGCCTATCTCTTTCTTGCCCCTCTTCTCATCACTCTGGCCATCTTTTTCCTCTATGCCCTCATCAAAACGATCTACTTCAGCTTTACCCAATACGATCTCTTCCACCCCCCGCGCTGGGTCGGTCTAGCCAACTACATCGCCCTCTTTCACCAAAGCCTTTTTCTCCAGGCGCTCCACAACACCCTGATCTACGCGGTGGGCACCACCCTGATCCAAACGATCTTCGCCCTTGCCCTAGCCGTCTTGCTCAACAACCGCTTGAAGGGACGAGGGTTTTTCCGAACCGCCTTCTACCTGCCCAGCGTGACGTCCAGTGTGGTCATCACGCTCATTTTCATCCTCCTCTTTCGGCAAACCGGAACTGTCGATTTTCTGCTCACAGAGTTCTTGAGCTATGCGCCGGAACTCCTCCTCTTTGTCTTGGCCACCGCCTGCGCTCAGCTCCTCCAGGTCCTCTGGGAGCGGGCTCACCAGCTGCCAGCCACCCCTTTTGATCCGCTCTTGCTCCTTTCCTCAGGGCTCTTTGGTCTTTTGATCACCCTGTTGGCCAACGCCTTAGGCTGGGTCACCCCTCGCTCGATCCCCCCTCTTCAAATTCCCTGGCTGACCACCTTGAAGACGGTGGGCGGCATTCTCCACATTCCCCTACCGCTTCTGGCCATCATGATCCTCAACATCTGGACCACCGCGCCCACGTTTATGATCTACTTTCTCGCTGGCCTCCAGGATGTTCCCAAACAGCTCTACGAGGCTGCCGAGATCGATGGGGCAGGACCCTGGCAGCAGTTCTGGGCGGTGACCCTCCCTTCGTTGCGCCCGGTCCTCTTCCTCGTCCTCACCCTCAGCCTGATCGGGACGCTCGCTCTGTTTGACCAGGTCGCCGTGTTAGGCAGCACCGCCCCGCTTCAATCGACGATCACCCTAGCCTATTACGTCTACACCAATGTCTTCCCTCAAGGAAGCCTTCCCCGGGTCGGACTCGCCTCCGCCGCCGCGATCTTTCTCGCCCTTCTGACCCTGGTGGTGGTCGGCATCCAACGCCTGTTCCTCTCCTCGGAGGCGTCATGAGCGCTTCGCTGAGCCGCCCGTTAGGAGCCGATCTCAACCTCTGGCTGGCTCGTCGCCGAATTGCGCGGGCTGCATGGCTCTATCTCTTCTTGCTCGTCATGACCTTCGTCATGATGGGTCCCTTCGTCTACTCACTACTCCTTAGCCTTTCTCCCAACCCCACCCAGTATCCTCCGGTGCTCATCCCCAACACTTTAGATCCTCGCAACCTCATCGCCGCTTACCAGCTCGGCCGTGAAGGCTCCGGCAATGGGCTGATGGGCGGCTGGGCCCCCAGACACCAGATCAGCCTCGAGGTCTGGTTCCACGTCCAGGGTCAGCCCACGCTGCCCCAGGTCGCAGTCCTTCCCACTTTCGGCGGGACCGGATTTGCGAACCTGGCCAGCGTCACGCCTCCCGAGGTCACCCGCGTCGAGCCGGTGACTCCTTTAGGCTGCCAGCAGAACCTATGCGGCTACCGCTTTCGCTTTGAGCAGATCGGTCAGAGTGCGGTCAAAAGCTTACCGGTCGAGATCACAGTGCCCACCTCGATGACCTACGCAGGAGGCACGCTAGCTCCCACCGAAATCCAGAATCGCTTCGTTAACTATGCGCTCGACTACGCCTCCTTGAGCCCCGGGCTTGTGCCTTACCTGTTCGGCCATTACCTCGATGCCCTCTTTACGTTTCACCTCGGCGACGGCAGCCCCGCTTTTCCCCGCTGGATCTTCAACTCGCTCCTGCTTGCCGTCATCGCGGTCTTGACCAACGTCCTCTTTGGTTCGATGGCTGGCTTTGCCCTCGCTCGCCTGCGCTTTCCGGGGAAGTGGTGGATCTTCTACTTCTTCGTCATCTTTTCGCAGATGCTCCCTGCTCAGGTGACCCTTCCCAGCAACTATCTCGTCATCAAGGAGGGCATCTTCGGCCTCTTCCCTGACCTTCTCAACACCTACTGGGCCGTCATCCTCCCTTCTTTGGTGGGAGGAGCGGCAGCATTCATCATGAAGCAATTCCTCGAATCGATCCCCTCGGAGATCGAGGAGGCTGCGCGCATCGATGGCGCCAACACCTGGCAGGTCTATCGCCGGATCGTGCTCCCCATGGCTCGCCCGGCCCTGATCGCCCTCACCATCCTCAACTTTCAAAGCTCGTGGAACAACTTCTTCTGGCCCTTCGTGGTGTATACCAGTGAGCGGATGTATACCTTGCCCATCGGGCTCACCTTCTTTAAGACCTTCTATGTCTCAGGGATCCCCAACTGGGGTCTGATCCTCGCCGGGGCGATGATCTCGATTCTCCCTGTGATCCTCATCTTCTTTTTCTTCCAGCGCTACTTCGTCGAGGGAATTTCGTTCAGCGGTCTGAAGGGTTAGGGGGAAGCTGTGCTCGGACTCAAAGAAGACGATACCTACGCGGTGCTTTCAGCACAAGGAATGGCCGAGAACGATCAAGAAGGGATCTATCGCCACGATACCCGCTTTCTCTCTCGCTATCGCTGGCACTTCGGCCCCTTCGAGCTTCTCATGCAACGAGCCTGGGGCAACCGCCTCATCCAGCATTGGTCCTGGCGCCAGGGGCCCAGCCAGCTCGTAGGCCTCCGCCGCGAGCTCAGAGTCGAGCGAGGGCGGATCCTGGAGACATTGAGCTTCGAGAACACCAGCTTAGAGCCCCATGCGATCCAAGTTGGCTTGGAACTCCAAGCGGAATTCGCCGACCTGTTTGAGGTCAGCGGCTGGCATCACCATCCGCGAGACATCAAGGGGCTCCACTACCGGGCCCAGGATGGCCTGGAGTTCAGTGTGGAGCTTCATCCTCCCCTCAACCGCTGGGAGTTCAACCTCGCCCCCCACGAGGAGCAGGTCCTTCATCTCGAAGTACTCCTGAAAAGTCCCCTCACCCTTGAAGGACCCCCCCTTCCTTCCCTAGAGCGCTGGCGGGATCAGTTTCCCCTCAGACCTCGTCATCCCGAGGTAGCCGCAGTCATCGAGCAAGCCCTCGAGGACCTACGCACCCTCCTCCTCATCACCCCTCAAGGGCCCTATCCCGCCGCCGGCCTTCCCCGTTTCATCGCTCCTTTCGGCCGCGACGGCCTCATCACCGCCTACATGATCCTTCCCTGGGGAGCTGACTTAGCTCGCTCGATCCTCCTCTACCTCGCCGCCCACCAGGGTCAGCAGTACGATCCTTATCGCGACGAAGAGCCAGGCAAGATCCTCCACGAATATCGGGTAGGAGAGCTCTCCCGTCTTGGGAAGGTGCCCTTCGGGCCTTACTACGGCAGCGTCGACGCGACGCCTCTTTTTTTAATCGTCTTAGAAGCTTACTGGCAAACCACGAAGGACTCGGATCTGCTTCGCCAGCTGCAACCTCATTGGGAGGCCGCTCTCAGCTGGATCCACCAGCACGCCGATTCGGAGGGTCTGCTTCGCTTTCACCGAGATCAGCCTGGGGGACTCAGCGTTCAATCCTGGAAGGACTCCGCTGACTCGATGAGCCATCGGGATGGGCGACTTGCCTCCCCGCCCCTTGCGGTCTCCGAGGTACAGGGCTACGTCTATGCAGCCTACCGGGCGGCCAGCACCTTCTACCAGGCTTTAAAAGACCCCAGAGCCCAGCTTTGGGCCGAGCAAGCCCAGAGGCTCCAAACTGTCTTCCACCAACGCTTCTGGCTGCCTGAACTTCAGACGTACGGGCTGGCCTTAGATGCCGATCAGCACCCTCTTGAGGTGCTCTCCTCCGACCCCGGCCAGCTGCTGTGGACGGGCATCGTTCCTTCCTCGGTTGCTCCTCAGCTCGTCGCTACCCTCTTCTCCGAGCCGCTCTGGAGTGGCTGGGGGCTGCGCACGCTGGGTAGCTGCGAAGTGCGCTACAATCCCCTTTCGTACCACAATGGCTCGGTCTGGCCCCATGACACCGCGCTCTTCGCCGGAGGTCTCGCCCGCTATGGCTTCCGGCGAGAGGCCGTGCGGGTTGCGGAGACCCTCTTCGAGCTCGCCCTTTCCCAGCCCGACCTCCGTCTCCCCGAGCTGGTCGGAGGCTATTCCCGGCATCCAGGTGAACCCCCCATCCCCTACCCAGATGCCTGCCGCCCACAAGCCTGGGATGCTGCTAGCTTGATCTACACGCTCCAACTCGCAGCTAAGCTAGGGAGCTCCGAGCTGCTCGCGGTGGAATCCTCCATCCCAGCGCAGGAAGAGCCCAATATGTGAGCCTTATCCTAGCCCAACCATCTGATAAGCTCTAGGGTAACTTCGATGGAGGAGTTAAAAGAGCGCATCCTCCAAGCGTTACGGGGCGTTCAGGATCCTGAGCTCCACCAGGATCTGGTGAGCTTAGGTATGGTGGGGAGCTTAGAGCTCCAAGGTCAACACCTGCGCCTCCAGATCAACCTGACCACCCCAGCCTGTCCTCTACGCGAACGCATCGATCAGGAAATCCGCGAGGCGCTCCGCCCTTTGGGCCTTGAGGTCGAGCTCTCCTTCGGACAAACGGTTCGCTCCCCCCAACAGCTTCCCCTCCCGGGTGTCAAGCACATCGTCGCGATCGCGAGCGGTAAAGGAGGGGTCGGCAAGAGCACCGTTGCCGCCAACCTTGCCGTCGCTCTGGCGCTCGAAGGCACTCAGGTAGGCTTGCTCGATGCGGATGTCTACGGTCCCAGCCAGGCTCAAATGTTTGGCACCCAGAGCGAGCGGCTCAGAGTCAGCTCCGAAAAGAAGATTCTCCCCTTGGATGTCCATGGCATTCGGCTCCTCTCCATCGCCAACATGGTGCCTCCCGGTCAGGCCATGGTGTGGCGAGGACCGATCCTCCATAGCACCCTGAGGCAGTTCCTCCAGGACGTCGCCTGGGGAGACCTCGACTATCTCATCGTCGACCTTCCCCCGGGAACTGGCGATGTCCAGCTCTCGCTCTCCCAACTCGCCAAGGTCACCGGGGGAGTCATCGTCACCACCCCTCAAGAAGTAGCGCGCATCGATGCCGAGCGGGCATTGGATATGTTCCGAAAGGTTCAGATCCCCATTTTAGGAGTGATCGAGAACATGTCCTATTATCTTGAAGGAGAGCGCAAAGTGTTTCTATTTGGCGAGGGGGGAGGCAAGCGCTTAGCCGAGGCCCAAGGAGTACCCTTGCTAGGAGAAATTCCTCTCTCGATGGCGATCCGAGAGGGAGGCGACGAAGGGCGTCCCCTCGTCCTCGCCCATCCCGAGGCCCCGGAGGCAGAGGCGTTCCGGAACATTGCCCGGCATCTGGCTGGCGCCCTCTCGGTGCATAGCCTGCTTCTCCCGATGGCCTGATCTATGTCCGCGGTGGGAATGCGGGAAACCAAGCTCAGAATCCTCGAGCGCCTGAGGAGCCGACCCTCCTGCGCTGCTGAGCTTGCCGCAGAGCTCGGCATCAGCCGGGTCGCCATCCATCGCCACCTCGAAGATCTCTTGCGCAAGGGCCTGATTCGGGCCCAAACGATCAAAGAAGAGCGCCGGGGACGTCCCCGGCAGATCTACCAAGCGGTCGATCCCGAGACCCCTTACGCTCAGCTCTGCAATGAGGTGCTGAGCCATCTCAAAAGCCTCTTTGGCAGCGAGACCGTCGCCCGGGTGCTCTCCGAACGCAATCTCAAGGTGGCCTCCGAGCTTGCCCCGCAGCTTCAAACCCTTGACCTCGAAGGCAAACTTCAGCGCCTGGCCGCCTTTCTCACCGAAGAGGGCTATCAGGCCCGGATCCGCAAGGAGGGCCATCGCTGGTACCTCGAGGAGGAGCGCTGCCCGCGCCTGGCCCTCTCACAGGACTATCCTGAGCTCTGCCAAGCCGAGCTGGAGCTCTATCAAGAGCTCTTAGGAGTCTCGCTCGAACGGGAAGAGCGGATCGCCGAAGGGGCACCCTGCTGCCGCTACCGCATCATGCTGGAGCGGGCCGAGCCTGCAAGTACCGAAGCGACATCCAGGCAATGACCACAGCGAAGATCCAGCGCAAGCCCGCATCGGGGATCAGATGGGCGACACGAGCACCTAAGAAGCTACCCAACAAGACCCCCACCAAGAGGCCGGGGAGGATCTTGCGCTCGATCCCACCCAACTCGTAGTGCGTGTAGACGCCCACCGAGCTGGAAGGCACCATAGCCAGGAGGGAGGTACCTTGGGCGAGATGCTGACCGAAGCCGCCCAAAAGGACCATGGCGGGGACCATGATTCCACCGCCCCCCACGCCCATCATCCCTGAGAGAAACCCCGCAAGCCCTCCAAAGAGGAGGAGGATTGCCACCTGTCCCCAACCACGTTCAGCCCACCCCACCGCCGGCAGATAGGGCTTGATGATCAAAAGGAGCGCCGCGATGAGCAGGTAGAAGCCGAACCCCCGCTTGAGCTGCCACTCCGGAAGCGCATGAGCCGCTCGAGCACCAAAGCGAGCGGCCACCATGGCCATTGAGGCCAGGAGCAAGGCCGCGACCACGTTGAGCTGACCACCTAGCGCATAGCCTAAAGCTCCGACCACCCCCGTGCAGAGCACCGCCACCAGGCTGGTTCCGTGGGCGCGCACCTGAGTAAGACCCATCCGACTCACGAGGAGAGGAACCACAAGGACACCCCCTCCAAGTCCAGCTAGACCGCCAAAAGCTCCTCCGACAAGACCGATCCAAAAGGCCACTCGAACATGGTACCGCTTTATCATGAGGTTATGTCGCTTAAGATCCGCTTTCGACCCGATGGTCCCCTCGTCCTGGATCTACCCGAAGGGACGACCTTTGAGCTCAACGGGGAAACCCAGACCCTCACGCGAGCCCATCTGGCTCTTTGCCGTTGCGGTCACTCGGAGCGCAAACCTCTTTGCGATGGGTCACATCGAAAGATCGGCTTCCAAGCAGCAGGAGGGGAGCTCATCGTAAGAGAAGCGTCTACCGAACAGCTCGGGGGTTAGCCGACCTCCCCACACGCCCAGCGATCTGCCGTCCATGGCGTCTGCAGAGCATCGCGCTCTTCAATTCGGAAAGCTCCATGCGGTATCTTGAAAGAGGGAAGGAGTAGGGGAGGTTCCTCCTGCCAGAGCGGATCCCTCGAGAGGCTGAGAGGGGGTCTCAGGGGGTTCCCCGAAGGTCGTCCCCTTGGGTGCGGGAAGAACCGGCCTTGCCTCAGTAGAACCCGCCGGGTGCGCCCGAAACAGCGCTCCAAGAGTGCCTGGGTCCTCCCAGGAAGCGCGGTGGTACCGCGAGGAGCTAATCCCCGTCCGCGCAGTGTGCGGGTGGGGTGTTTACTTTTGGAGGTAGGATGAGCGAGCTTCCCAAAACCTATGATCCCCGCGAGGTCGAGCCCCGTTGGGCTCGCCTCTGGGCCGAGCATCCTTTTCGAGCCGATGCGCACAGCTCAAAGCCCCCATTCACGGTGGTCATGCCACCTCCCAACCTCACCGGCAGCCTCCACCTTGGGCACGCCCTCGACAACACCCTGATCGATACCCTGATCCGCTATCGGCGGATGCAAGGCTTCGAGGCCCTCTACCTCCCCGGGACTGATCACGCCTCAATCGCCGTCCACGTCCTCATCGAACGCCAGCTGCAAGCCGAAGGGCTGACTCGAGCTCAGCTCGGTCGAGAGAAGTTCTTGGAGCGGGCCTGGCAGTGGAAAGAGGCCTCTTATGGCGAGATCCACCGGCAGCTTCAGCGGCTTGGCATCTCAGCAGACTGGACCCGAGAGCGCTTTACGCTAAGCCCCGAGCTCTCTCGCGCAGTGCGCTATCAGTTCATCCTGCTCTACCACCAGGGCCTCGCCTATCGAGGTCAGCGGATCGTGAACTGGGACCCCGTGGGCCAGACCGTGGTCAGCGATCTGGAGGTCAAGCGGAAAGAGCAGTCGAGCGCGCTCTACATCCTGGAATACCCCGCTGCCGATGGTCAAGGAGGCCTCCGCATCGCAACCCAGCGCCCTGAGACCATCTTCGCCGACGTGGCGATCGCCGTGCACCCTGAGGATCCCCGCTATCGCGCCTGGATCGGGCGCCATGTCTTCATCCCCCTGACCGATCGCCTCATCCCGGTCATCGCTGATCCCGCCGTGGACCCCGAGTTCGGCACCGGGGCCCTTAAGATCACTCCCGCCCACGACCCCACAGACTTCGAGATCGGCGAGCGCCACGGCCTGCCGCGACCTTCCATCATCGACCGAGAAGCCCGGCTCACCTCCGAGCTCGTTCCTCCTCGCTACCGAGGCCTCGACCGATTTGAAGCTCGCGTGAAGGTAGCGGAGGAGCTCGCCCAGGCCGGTTTTCTCAAAGGAATTGAGCCCCATACCGTTCAGCTTCCCGTCTCCGAGCGGACCAAGGCCCCCATCGAGCCCCTTCTCATGGAGCAGTGGTTCGTGCGAATGAAGCCGCTTGCCGAGCAGGCTCTCGAAGGCCTGAAACGAGGTGAGATCCAAATCCTCCCCGAGCGCTACCTCAAGGTCAACCAAGACTGGTTGGAGCAGATCCGCGACTGGAACATCTCCCGCCAGCTCTGGTGGGGACACCCTATCCCCGCTTGGTATGACGCCGAAGGGAACGTCTACGTTCCCGATCCCTCTAACCCCGACCTCGACTGCGATCGCGACCCCCGCTACGCCCACCTTCAGCTCCAAAGGGATCCCGACGTCTTCGACACCTGGTTCAGCTCAAACCTGTGGCCCCTTTCGACCCTAGGTTGGCCCAACACTGAGGATCCCGATTTCCTCAAATTCTATCCCACCGATGTCCTGGTGACCGGCTACGACATCCTCTTCTTCTGGGTCGCGCGCATGGAGATGGCCGGCTACCATTTCACCGGGCGCCCCCCGTTCCGCAAGGTCTTCCTCCACGGGCTTTACCTAGATGCCAAAGGGCAGAAGATGTCCAAAAGCAAGGGGAATGGCATCGATCCCCTTGAGCTGGTCGACCGCTACGGAGGCGACGCTTGTCGCTTCGCTTGGGTCTATCTCGCCACCGGAGGCCAGGATATCCGCCATGACGAGCGGCGCTACGAACAAGGGCGCAACTTTGTCAACAAGCTCTACAACGCTGCCCGCCTGGTCTTCCTCTATGCCGGGCAACCTCTAGGAGAAGGGGAAGAGGGCCTGGCCGATCGCTGGATGCGCTCTCGCCTCCAGAAGGGCATCGAGGAGATCTCGCAGGCTTACGAGGACCTCGACTTCGGGCGGATCGCTCGGCTGAGCTACGAGCTGGTCTGGGATGAGTTCTGCGACTGGTACCTCGAAGCCAGCAAACCAGCCTTGCGAGCGGGACGCCGAGGGAGCTTCCAGGCCCTGCAGTCCATCCTCGTCGATGTGCTCAAGCTCCTCCACCCCTTGCTCCCCTTCATCACCTCCGAGCTCTATCAGAGGATGGAACCCGACTCCGAACAGCTCGCCCTTCAGTCCTGGCCCCAGGTCGCTCCCCGCGATCTTGAAGCCGAAGCCGCTTTCGAGCGCATCAGAGAAGTGGCCCGGGCAGCCCGCCTGGCTCGAGCCGAACTGGGGCTCAAACCCCAGCAAGAGCTCCCCTTGGCCCTCCAGGGGGACGTCGAGCTGCTCCTCCAGGAGCGGGAGATCCTAGAGACGCTTGGGAATTTTCGGCTTCGCGATCCCTTCGAAGGGCCAAGCCTCGAGTGGGCGACACCCCACGCCAGCTTGCGGTTCAGCCTTGCCGAATGGGAAGCCCAGGAGATCGCCCGCTATCAGAAGCGCCAGCAGCAGCGCCTTGAAGAGCTTGAAGCTCAGCTCACTAGCCTCCAGGAGCGCCTCCGCAATCCCCGATTCTTGAACGCCGCTGACCCCGAGGTCGTCGAGCAAGCCCGGCAGCGTGCCCAAGAGCATCAAGCTCAGATCGAGCGGTTAAGGGAGCATCTTGCCCGTTTAGGCGCGTAACTTACGCCAGAACTCGGGAAGCACCCAAAGAAAGGCAGGGATGAGCTCAACCCGACCCATCCACATCTCGAGGATCATCACCAGCTTGGCAAGCGGCTGGAACGAGCCGTAGCTCATCCCCTGGCTCAAGCCTGCCCCGATGTTGCCTAAGGCTTGCGCCGAGGCGGAGAGGGCTGAGAGAAAGTCCCCTTGGATCATAGCCAACAGGAGCGCCCCTATCGCGAAGACCGCCAGGTAGAGGGTGACGAACGCAGCCACCGAGCGAAGCACCTCATCGGCTAGGGGTCGAGCACCCAACCGTAAGGGAAGCACCGCCTGGGGGTGAAGGGTACGCTGCAGCTCCCGGCGCACCAAACCTCCTAGGATGAGCCAGCGAAGGATCTTGATGCTTCCAGCGCTTGAGGCCAAGCTCCCTCCCACGAACATGAGGAGGAGGAGAAGGAGCTGAGCAGGAAGGCCCCAATGGGCGCGGTCCGCACTGGCGAGGCCAGAGGTGCTCACGATCGAGGTCACCTCAAACAAGGCATGGCGAAGGGCTCCCTCCCAGGCGTAGCGGTGGCGAGCTAAGAGCTCGGCGAAGAGGATCGCGCTCGCTCCCAAGATCACCCCGACGTAAGCCCGCACCTCCGGCTCACGGAGAACCCGCGTCTCACCCCGAAAGAAGAGGCGGTACTGGAAGAGATAGTTGCTTCCGGCAAGGAACATGACGACGAGCGCAACCCACTGGGTGAGCGGCCCATAGTGGGCAAAGCTGCGAGGATCCACGCTGAAGCCTGCGGTCGCCACTGTGGACAAGCTGTTGCAGAATGCCGCAAACCATGGCATTCCCGAAAGACCAAAGGCCAAAAAGGCCAAGACGCTGAGGAGGGCGTAGACCCTCACCAGCGAACGCGCAGCCTCCCTCAAACGCCCAGGAAGAGCCTCCCGTTGGACCGTAGGGTCTTGAAAGAGCTGACGTCCTGCCACCCCGAGAGGGATGAAGACGGTGACAAAGGTGATCAGGATCGCCAAGCCGCCCAACCAGGCCAGGAGGCTCCGCCAGACGAACAGGAAGGGATCGAGGTGGGAGAAGTGAACCAGGACGGTGGCCCCAGTGGTCGTGAGCGCAGACATCGCCTCAAAGAGGGCATCGAGATAGGAAAAGCCTCCAGAGAGCCAAAAGGGGATCGCGCCGAGGAAGGGGAGGACCAGCCAGAGCACGGCCACCGTGAAGAGCAACTCGACCCGACGAGGCTCCTTCCAATCCCCCAAAGCGTGCAGGGGCCAACCCAGGAGTAGGCCCAGTCCACCTCCCACCCAAAAGCCAGCGCTCGATCGGCCGAGAGCGAGCGAGAAGAGGGCCAGAACGAGCATGAGCAGGCCTAAGCCGAAGCAGACATAACCCAGCACGAAGAGGCTGAGGCGGGGCCAGCCCCGTTCAAACGAAGCGAGCGAGGACTTCATGGACGACCTCACGGGAGGCCAGAATCAAGAGACGATCGTTCGGGAGCACCTCGAGGCCCTCCTGAGGAAGGAGGATCCGCTTACCCCGCTCCACAGAGACCACGATGGAAGTTTCGGGGAGCTCAAGCCTGGCAAGAGGCGTGGGATCAAACGACTCGGGCAAGGTCACCTCGACCAGCTCTAACTGCTCATCGAGAAGCGCCTTCCGATCAGCTCGCTGCGAGGAGAGCCAATCCACCACGTCCTGAACCGCAGCTTGGCGAGGTGTCAGGGGAATGTCGATGCCTACGTATTCAAAGAGCCGGCGATTCTCCGAGCGGTTCACCCGAGTGATCACCTTGGCGACACCCACCTGCTTGGCCAAGAGGGAGACCAATAGGTTCTTCTCGTCGTTCTCGGTGACGGCGACCAAGACGTCCGTGCGCTCCAGTCCCTCGTTCTGCAGGAGCTCCAAATTGGTCCCGTCCCCCTCCAACACCCAAGCCCCAGGCAGCTGCTCGGCCAGCCACGCACAGCGCTCGGGGTCGTGCTCGATGATCACGATCTCCAAGCGCTGACGAAGCAGCTCCTGGGCCACCATGTAACCCACGTTACCTCCCCCCACCACCATCACCCGGCGGACCCGGCCCTTGGGGGCAAAGCAGGCTTGAAGGGCATCAAACCCTTGGGGTGTCGCAAAGAAGAAGAGGCGATCTTCCGGCTGCAGGACGAGCTGGGCAAAGGCGGGCTGCGTTGCGGTGATGAACTCCTCCTGGCGAAGGATACCAGCCAAAAAGACACCCTCCGGCCAGCTCAATCCTCCGGCGACCTTGCCCGCATAGGTGCCCTGGGCCAAGATGCGATACTCCACGAAGCGGAGGCGACCGCCCAGCAAGAGCTCGGTATCGATGGCACCGGGAACTTGGATGATCTGCACGATCTCCTGCGCGAGGGCTTTTTGCGGCCAGAGCACCCGGTCGATCCGAGTGCCTAAGATCTCGATCGTTCGGGGATCGGTGAGGACATCGACATAGGATTGCTTTCCAACAAAGCAGAGCGCCTCTTTAGCCCCTAAGCCTTTGGCGAGCATGCATGCGATGAGGTTGACCTCGTCCCAGTTCGTTGCAGCGATGAAGACATCCGCCCGGTCCACCCGAGCCTCTCTGAGCACCTCGGGATCCGTGCCGTGACCTACCACGAATTGAACGTCGAGCTGAGCCCAACGGTCCCGAGCTTCAGGGTGGCGATCGATGAGGACGATTTCGTGCTGACCTTGGAGCGTTCGCGCAATCTGTCCACCGATCTCGCCAGCTCCTGCGATCACGATGTGCACACTGTCACCTCGACTGGCCGCGAAGAGCGACCAAGCTCGAGTCTACACCTAGGAGGTCAGGATCTCACCAAAGAGATCGTAGGGGCCCGCGGAGGTGATGCGAACCTCCGCGAACTCCCCGATACGCGCCTCACCGCGCGCGATGACCTGACCGTCGATGCCTGGAGCATCGTAAGGACTCCGCCCTGCCCATTTACCTCCTGGGGCCCGCTCATCGATGAGGACCGTCAGCCTCTGACCGATCCGAGCTCGATGCTTAGCCCAACTGATCTCCCGCTGGCGGGCTAGGAGCAGCGCGCGGCGCTCTTCCTTGAGCTCTTCGGGAACTCGGCCTGGCAATGCGTTGGCCTCAGCCCCTTCGACTTCGGAGTAGGTAAAGACCCCCACCCGATCGAGCTGGGCTGCTTCAAGAAAGTCCAAGAGCTCCTCGAAGTCCTCCTGAGTCTCCCCAGGAAAGCCCACGATGAATGTGCTGCGGATCGCGAGCTGGGGGCAGATCGAGCGCCACTCCTGAATCTCCTTCAAGTAGTTGCGGGTCCCCGCTGGCCGCCGCATCGCCTTGAGCACCTTGGGGGAGGCGTGCTGAAGTGGGACATCGAGGTAAGGAAGCAGCTTTCCCTCAGCCATCCGCTCGACGAGATCGCGCACCCAAGGGTAAGGATAGACATAGTGGAGGCGCACCCAGACCCCAAGCTGAGCAAGCTCCTCGACCAGAGAAAGGATTGGACGAGCGCCGGGAGCATGGGAAAGATCGAGTCCGTAAGCGGCGGTGTCCTGTGCGATGATGAGGAGCTCGCGAGTCCCCTGAGCAACCAGCCGGCGCGCTTCCTCTAGGATCTGGGAAGCGGGGCGAGAGATCTGAGGACCCCTTAGCTTGGGAATGATGCAGAAACGGCAGCGGTGGTTGCAACCTTCCGCGATCTTAAGGTAAGCGTAGTGGCGAGGAGTCAGCTTGATCTGAGGAGGAATGAACTCTTCGAAGGAGGAAGGCGCCGGAAGCACTTGGCGAATCGCCCGCACGACCTCTTCGACCTGCCCTGGGCCGGTCACAGCGACCACACCCGGATGCCGTTCAAGGATCACCTCGGGGCGAGCCCCCAAGCAACCGGTCACCACCACTTTACTCTTTTCCAATCGCTCCCCGATGGTATTCAAAGACTCCTCAACAGCTGGCGTGATGAAGCCGCAGGTATTGACGACCACGACTTCAGCATCGTCGGAGTCGACCAGCGTATAGCCTTCAGCCCGCAAGCGAGAGAGGATCTGCTCAGAATCCACAAGGGCTTTAGGACATCCCAAGCTGATCAGGCCAACGCGCCCCATACGATCCACTCCAGGACTATACATGGCTCTCCTCTTGTCCGACTAGCCAAAAGGTCACCTTAGATCAGGCAACGCGTGCCTCGGGGCTGAGGCCAAAGACCCAAGGCAGAACGAATGCCATGAACGACTAGACTGGTTGGATGAGATGAGGTCCCAATCCCTCTAAAGAGGTGACCCCAGAAAGGGCCAAGGTCAGCTCGAGCTCCGCCATCCGATAGTCCAGAATCGCCTCTACCCCTGCCGCTCCCGCCAGAGCCAGGGCTAGGGCATAAAGACGGCCGATGCCGACAGCACGAGCCCCCAAAGCGAGCGCCTTGACTAGATCTGCGCCCGTGCGCACTCCTCCGTCCATGAAGACCGGAACTCTCTCGCCAACCTCCTTTGCAATGCCAGGCAACGCCTCAAGGGCGCTCAGCGCTCCATCGACCTGACGTCCGCCGTGATTGGAGACCCAGATTCCCGAGACACCGACCTCGAGGGCGCTCAAGGCATCCTCGGGATGCATGAGGCCTTTGAGCACCAAAGGGAGCGAGGTAGCCTCGCGAATGCGCCGCACCTCAGGCCAAGAGAGCTGCGGAAACGAAAAGGTAGCCAGAAAGCGTCGGACGATCTTTTGACCTCGCCTTAGACTTCCCCGACCCAGACGCCAGAGCCCCGGCAAGCTGCGGAGTAGCCCCCAACCCCAAGGAGGCCGGGCGCTCTCCCCCTCCTCCTCAAGGGTGGCGAGAAACACGGGATCCGAGGCATACTGAGCCAGGCCAAGGCCATACAGAAACGGTAGATAGCCAAGGTCGAGATCCCGCGGCCGCCACCCGAGCTGCACGGTATCGACGGTGAGCACCACCGCCCGGCACCCAGAGGCTTCCGCTCGGCGGAGCAAGCTTTGGACCACCCGAAAGTCGGTAGAGGGGTAGAGTTGGAACCAGCGGGGCGCCCCGGGGCGCACCCGTTCCATCACCTCCACAGAGACCTCTAACGGATAGGAGGCCTGGTTCGAAAAGACCAAAGGAACTCCTCGCGAAGCCGCAGCACGGGCAACAGCGAGCTCCGCCTGGGGATGGGCGAGCTCGAGAACCCCGATCGGCGAGAGGAGCAGGGGAGCTGACCAGCGCTGGCCAAAGACCGTGACCTCCAAGGAAGGCACCGCACCGCCCAGCATCCTGGGCCGCAGGGCATAGCGACCAAAGGCAGCCTGGTTGGCAGCGACGGTCCGCTCGCTCCCCCCACCGCCCATCAGGTAGGACCACGCCTCCCGCCTCAGCTTCCGGCGGGCCGCTTCGACCAGCGCCTCGGGCTGGACCGGCACCTTGGGGCGCCGACCAGCTAAGCCCTGAAGATAAAGGCGCTCCTGAACCTCACGCCCCTTCATGGCTGGGCTGCCGTGCGCTGAGGATAGAGGGCTTGGTATGCGGCATAGCTCCCCAAGACGAGCTCGAGGTAGTGGCGAGGCTCGTTGCGGGGTTGAAAACGAAGGAAGTCGTTGACATTGTGGGCCTTCTTGAGCCCGTCCAGCACATAACCGATACCCCCATTGTAGGCCGTCACCACACAGGCGAGCTGCTCTAGGCCCGTCCAGGCCTGGCAGGCCTGGAAAAGCCAGGCCAGATAGCGGGCCCCATAGAGGATGGCGGCCTGAGGATCGGTCGGAGAGGCCGGAGGGTTCTGGTGGAGCATGCGAGCGACGTCTTGCCAGGTAGGCGCGACAAACTGCATGAGCCCCAGAGCTCCCGTACGGCTCTCAGCCAAGGGGTCAAAGCGGGATTCGACCCGCATGACCGCCCAGATCAGGCGAGGATCGAGGCCCTCCTGGTGAGCAGCCTCCTCCACCCAACTCCGGTAAGGCCGGGGATAGCGTAGCTCGAGGTCAAGCCGGCTGGGAGGCAATTGCTCGGCCCAGCGGACTGCCTCGCGGTACGCTCCTGCCTGATAGAGGGCCTCATCGAGGGCAAGCTGAGCGGCTGGATCTTGAGTGTGAAGAAGGCTGTACCTCAGCTCACCGCGCGCCCACGAGGTCTGACCGGCAGCCTCCAGGGCCTGGGCGATCTGAACCTGGGATAACTCGGGCAAGATGGGCGAGGGTACTTGGGGGAGCGTGTAGGGTTTCCCGGCGAGCAGCGCATAACCGCCTTGCAGGTCAGCCCAGGCCTCCTGCTCCTGCGCAGGCAGGTTGAGGCGGCGGGCCAGAACCCAGGCCCGATAGGCGGCTGCCGGCCCTGGAGACTGCGCATCGGAGGCAATCCTCAAGTACTGGCTGAGGGCTTGATGGGGATGCCCTTCCCGCTCGAGGAGCCCCGCAGCGTGCCAAATACCTTGAGCAGTGCTCTGCTCGTATGCCCGAATCGCTGCCTGGGTTTGGCCCAGCGCTTCCAGCATGACTCCCAGGGCGTAAAAACCGTCCGGCTGCGGATAGTGCTGGAGGGCAGCAAGGGCTTGACGATGGTGGCCGCTCATCCAGTAGGCCCAGGCCAGCCCAAGCCACCCTCGGCGGTTCTCCCGGGCCCAGGCCTGGTAAAAAGGAATGGACTCTCGGTAATGACCGAGGAGGTACAACGAGCGAGCCCTCAGATCGGGGCGCACTCCTTCAGGCAGCACTTTGAGGAGGAGCGCATAAGCTCCCCCGTCGAAGAGGGTCTGATAGAGGGCGTCGCCGTGCTCCAAGTGGAGGAGCGCCTGAGCCGCCTGAGGATCTGGAAGCAAGTGGGCATAGGCGATCGCTGCCCGACGGCGATCCCCCGCCTCTGCTAAAAGAGGAGCGGCCAACGCCCAGGCCGGACCTGGTTGGTCCTCGGGGCCAAAGGCTTGAGCGCGCTCCAAGAAGTTCGCCCAGCGGTAGGCGTAGGGAGCGCGCAGAAAAGCAGGAAGCACCTGGTCCTCAGCCAAGGCCCGAGCGGCCAGAAGACCTGGATACCCTCCTCGGGCAGCCAGGGCGATGAGGGCAGGGGTGTTCTGGGACACAAGAGCTGCCTGAAGGAGGTCATAGGGAGCTGGCAAAGCAGCCTGGCAGCCGGCGAGGAGAAACAGGGCAAGGGGAAGCCAGCGCATCTAGTTCAGGCTAGGCTTCCCCGGATGAGAAGTCTACTCGACGTGGACCTGGACCCGTCGAGGCTGGGCGCTCTCGCTACGCGGCACGTCGAGGTGGAGCACCCCGTGACGGAAGCGCGCTTGGGTTCGCGCGAGGTCGAACGTCGGAGGAACCGAGAAGCTCCGGACAAAGGTGCCGTACAGGCCCTCGAGGCGATGGTGGGTTACCCCCTCCGTCTTCGCCAAAGGACGCTCAGCGCGCACCGTCAGGGTCGACTGCTCAGTGCTCACCTCGACCTGATCGGGCTCGACCCCAGGCAGGTAGATCGCAAAGTGGAGCCCCTGATTGTCTTCGGTCACGTCGACCGGAGGAGCATAGACCGACCGGCCCTGGGCCGGAACACCGAACGCACGCATCAAGCGCTCCTGAAGTTCCTCGATTTCCCTAAGTGGATCATTGCGTACCATGACTCAACCTCCTTTAAGCCTGGGCCAAGGGACGAGTCTCAAACTCCAGTCCCAGAGGCCCAACGCTTACCCAGATATGGTTCCCCTCAACGATGTGCCCAGCGAGAATTTTCTGGGCCAGAGGATTCTCAAGCTCCCGCTGAATGACCCGACGGAGCGGGCGCGCTCCATAGACGGGGTCGTAGCCGCGCTCGGCCAGATACTGCAACGCCTGGGGAGAGAGTTCAAGCTCGATGTGGCGATCCGCCAAGCGCTCTTGGAGGCGGGCCAGCTGGATCTTCACCACCTCGGTGATCTGCTCCTGGCTGAGGGGACGGAAGACCACGATCTCGTCGAGGCGGTTCAAGAACTCAGGGCGGAAATTCTGGCCTAGCACCGCGAGGACCCGCTCGCGGATCGTCTCGTAGGAAGCCCCGCTTTGGAGCCCCTCGAGGATGAGCGGCGAGCCCAGGTTCGAGGTCAACACGATCACGGTGTTCCGGAAGTCGACCGTGCGCCCCTGGCCATCGGTGAGCCGGCCATCGTCCAGGATCTGAAGGAGGACGTTGAAGACTTCGGGGTGGGCCTTTTCCACCTCATCGAAGAGGATGACGCTATATGGACGGCGCCGGACCGCCTCGGTGAGCTGCCCGCCCTCCTCGTAGCCCACGTAGCCGGGCGGGGCACCGATCAACCGGGCAACGGAGTGCTTCTCCATATACTCGGTCATGTCGATCCGCACCAGGCTCTCCTCGGAGTCGAAGAGCTGCTCGGCCAAGGCTTTGGCCAGCTCAGTCTTCCCTACTCCCGTGGGGCCCAAGAAGAGGAAACTGCCGATGGGGCGGTTGGGGTCTTTAAGGCCAGCCCGGGCCCGGCGAATGGCATCAGAAACCGCTCGGATGGCCTCATCCTGTCCTACCACCCTCCGGTGGAGCGTCTCTTCCAGGTGGAGGAGCTTCTCCCGCTCTCCTTCCAGAAGCCGAGCGACGGGAATCCCTGTCCAGCGCGAGACCACCTCGGCGATGTCCTCCTCGGTAACCTCCAGGCGGGCGAACTGGGCGTTACGCATGGCCTCTGAGAGCCGCTGGACCTCGCTTTCCAGGCGAGGGAGCTCTCCGTAGCGGAGCTCGGCCGCCCGGTTGAGGTCGTAGGCCCGCTCAGCCTGCTCGATCTGGGTCCGCACCTCGTCGAGGCGCTGCTGAGCTTCCCGGAGCCGGCGCAGCTGCTCGCGCTCCTGCTCCCAGGTGGCCCTGAGACGAGAGATCTCCTCGGTCAAGGAGGCGATCTCCTCCTCAATCTCGCCTAGGCGAATCTTGGAATCGGGATCCGACTCCTTCTTCAAAGCCTCCCGTTCAATCTCCAATTGCAGCCGACGCCGCTCCAAAGTATCGATCGCCTCCGGGCTCGACTCCAAGGACATCCGCAGGCGAGCCGCCGCCTCATCGACAAGGTCGATGGCCTTATCGGGGAGCTGGCGCCCGCTCACATAGCGGTGGGAGAGCTGAGCAGCGGCGATGAGCGCTGAGTCTGCGATGCGCACCCCATGGTGCACCTCGTACTTCTCCTTGATTCCTCGTAGGATCGAGACAGTCTCCTCGACGCTCGGCTCATCCACGAAGACGGTCTGGAAGCGCCGCTCCAAAGCGGCATCCTTTTCGATCTCGCGGTATTCCTCGAGGGTCGTGGCTCCGATCAGGCGAAGTTCCCCGCGGGCTAGCGCAGGCTTGAGCATGTTCCCGGCATCGACCGCTCCTTCCGCCTTGCCTGCCCCGACCACCGTGTGGAGCTCGTCGATGAAGAGGATGATGGCGCCAGCCGAATTGATCGTCTCCTGAATGACGGCCTTGAGCCGCTCTTCAAACTCTCCCCGGTACTTGGCGCCAGCCAGAAGGCTTCCCATCTGAAGGCTGACGATCCGCTTGCCCTTCAGGCCTTCGGGCACATCGCCCTTGACGATTCGCTGGGCCAAGCCTTCAACGATCGCCGTCTTTCCAACTCCGGGCTCCCCGATGAGGACCGGATTGTTCTTGGTTCGCCGGAGAAGGATCTGGATGACCCGCCGGATCTCCTCATCGCGCCCGATGACCGGGTCGAGCTTGCCTTGCTCAGCAAGCTGGGTGAGATCGGTCCCATACCGCTCGAGGGCCTGGAAGGTCCCCTCGGCATGCTCGCTCTCCACCCTCCGGCCCCCTCGTCCCTCGAGCAAGGCCTGGCGCAGAGGGGCAGCCTGGAGGCCGCCGTAGCCAGTCTCAGCGAGGGCCAGGAGCAGGGTGTCCAAAGCGACAAAGCGATCTTTGAACTCCTCAGCCAGCCGCTCTGCCCGCTCAAAGACGCCGTTGAGGCGAGAGGAGAGATAATTTCCCGTCTCTCCCCCACTCACCCGAGGCAGTTTGCCCAGCTCGGTCTGGGCAGCTTGCAGCACCGCTGCGGGATTGCCCCCCGCACGACTGACCAACTGAGCGGGAAGCCCCTGGGGATCTCTCAAAAGGACCGCGGCCAGGTGAGGGAGGTCGATCTGCGCATGGCCCATCTCTCGAGCTAAGGTTTGGCTCCCTGCAAGGGCCTGGCGTGCTTGTTCGGTCCAACGTTCAAGATTCATCTTCATCCTCCATGACACTGCGCTTATCATAGCATCTGAGTGTACTAATGTCAACTCAAATGAGTATTCATTTATGAAACTTCAGCTGGTCGCTGGGCTATGGTAGAACTGCACAATGGAGCAGTTCCCTCAACATGGAGTCGGAGATGGAATGGAAACCTCTCAGGCAGCGAGTCCAGATGGGTTGACAACGAGCGGCACGAGCCCAGCCTTGCAGAACGGAAGGGCTGCTTCCCTGGATGAATTGGCTTACCTCCTCGCTGTCGCTCGCGGTGAGGAGCCCGCAGACCTTGTCCTCGAAGGGGCCCAGCTGCTCAACGTCTTCACCCTGGAGACCTATCCCGCCCAGGTCGCCATCGTTGGGGAGCGCATCGCCGGAATTGGAGAAGGGTATGAAGGCCGAGAGGTCCATCACCTTAAGGGCTATCTCCTCCCTGGCTTCCTCGATGCTCACCTTCATCTGGAATCAAGTCTTCTTCGTCCCTATGCGTTTGCTCAGGCAGTGATTCCCCGGGGAACGACGACGGTCGTGGCGGATCCCCACGAGATGGCCAACGTCGCTGGTCTCGAAGGCATTCGCTACCTGATCGAGGCAAGCCGAGGACTTCCCCTCTCGGTCTTTTGGATGCTCCCTTCCTGCGTCCCCGCAAGCCCCCTCTCCCAGGGCGGGGCAGCGCTCACCGCCTCCACCCTCCAGGAGCTCCGGGAGCTTCCTGAAGTGCTTGGCCTCGGCGAGTACATGAACTTCCTAGGAGCGCTGCAGGGCGAAGCCGAGAGTCTAGAGAAACTGATGGCTTTTGAGGGGATGCCGATCGATGGCCACGCTCCCGGTCTCTCGGGCCCCTCGCTCCAGGCCTATGCGGCGGCAGGTCTAGGCTCAGATCACGAGAGCACCACCGCTCAAGAGGCCTGGGAGAAGCTCAGAGCGGGGATGTGGATCTTTTTGCGCGAAGGCAGTGTGGCGCGCAACCTTAGGGCGCTCCTTCCCATCGTCCAACCGGCCACCTGGGATCGCCTGGCCTTCTGCACCGACGATCGGCATCCCATCGATCTCCTCGAGGAGGGGCACATCGATGCCCTGATCCGGATGGCGATCCGTAAAGGGGTTCCACCTCCAGTCGCCATTCGGATGGCGACCTTGAACCCTGCCCAAGCATTCGGGCTCCGCGACCGAGGGGCGCTTGCCCCAGGACGAACGGCCGACCTCGTGCTCTCCCCTTCTTTGGAGCGACCCGAGGCAGTACGGGTCTACGCTAAGGGTCAGCTGGTCGCCGAAGAGGGTGCCCCGATCGGATACTGGGTCGAACCCCAAGCCCCCGAAGGTCCCTTGCGGAGCCGACCTCGCATCCCACGCGTCGATCTCCGGATCCCTGGCCAAGCGGGACAGCTCAGAGTGATCGGAGTCATTCCGGGGGAACTCCTCACCGAAGCTCGCCTTTATCCTCCCTTCCTCAAGGCCGGAGAGGCGCGAGCCGACCGAAGCCGCGATCTCCTCAAACTCGCTGTAATCAATTGCTATGGGGCGGATCGCTATGGGGTTGGCTTTGTCCAAGGCTTCGGCCTCCAGCAGGGCGCCCTGGCTAGCAGCATTGCCCACGACAGCCATAACTTCATCGTGGTTGGCGCTGATGATACCTCGATGCTCACTGCGCTGGCCGCACTCACCGAGCTCGGAGGGGGCTTGGTCGCCGCTCAGGGCGATCAGATCCTAGGTCAACTCCCCCTACCTTTAGGCGGGCTCTTGAGCGATCTCGACCTTCCGCAGACTGCCGGGATCCTGCGCAGTCTGCAGGAAATCGCGCGCCAGCTCGGCTGCCAGCTCAACGATCCCTGGATGAGCCTCTCGTTCTTGAGCCTGGAGGTGATCCCAGAACTCAAACTCACCGACCGAGGCCTGGTCGGTCGGAACCTCCAGCTCCTCTCTCTTTGGGTCTAATTCAAGCGAGCTCGTCGAGAATCTCTCGGATCGGTCGCTTGGCGCAGGTGAACATCGGGGTATCCCTCAAGGTATAGAGGCTCGCCTCCGTGAACCTGAGCCGCTGCACGAGGTCCACAAACTCCTGAGGATAGTTGGAGTCAAAGGAGACCACGAACTCTTGGTCGTCAATCCCATATGAATAGGAGGTGTTCAAAGTCACCCCCTGAAAAGGAGCGGAGACGTAGATGTGCTCGTCCATCATCCCCTGGCGAGCTTGGGGAGATAGCTTATACCAAGCCCGAGTCTTCACAAAGGGATAGATGAAGAGGTACTTCCCTTGGCCCGGCCGAAGCTCGACTCCCTGTCCCTCAGGGTTGAACCGATCGACGTAAAGCGAGCGTTTCTGCATGGAGAGGAAGGAATAGGGCTGGCGAAGATAGCCGGCCAGGTGGGTATGGTTGAGCTCTTTCTGCATTGCCTGGAACTCGGCCACATCGAAGGCAATCCGCCAGAGCATGAAGTCGACATCAGCTCGAAGGCCTACAAGGGAATAGGTACGAAGCAAAAAGCCTTCCTCACGGGATTGCCAGCGCTCCACCACTCCGGCGAACTCTTCCTTGCTGGCCTGCTTGGTTGCCGCATCGAGCCGCCGAAATTCTGGATCGAGCTTAAAGAAAGCATAGTTGAGGAATTGACGCCGTGCTCGATCCGGCGCCTTTTGGCTGACCAAACCAGCTGGGTCGAGCTCCACTCGCCTGCGCGTCTCCCGTTCGTTGTACTCACGCTCTTCCATCTTTAGCAGCATATCCCAGCAGGGGAGGGCAAAAAGCCCCTCAACATAAAGTCCCGGGCGGTCGAGGAGGTGGAGGGACTCCCCGTCTTGAAGACTTGCTCATACCCAAAGCTCCCAGGAGCCCTCGAGCATCTTCCCTCTGCCTCAATCTAGAGGCGGTGAAGTATGGGGTCGGCAACCTCCCACCTCACCTTGAGGTTCCCCTTCAACGCCAATAGGGGCGGACCAGCTCCAAAAGGCGAGCTGCTGTGGCTTGATTCCTCCTTCGAATCTCTTCCTGACGTGGCGTGCTGGGGATCTCTTCGGGATCTTCGAAAAACCTTGCGGACAGAGAACGGCCGAGGCTAGCTTGCCATCGATACCGCCAGGCCTCTGGGATCTGCTCCGGAAGGGTATATCCAAAGAGCTCGGCGTAGAGCAACGTCCAGATGCGGCTCGTGGCGTCGAGGTCGTATCCGCCTCCTAGGGTGTAGAGGGCGCGTCCTCCGGCGTAGGCTTGAGCGTACTGGCGGACCCTTCGAAAGAGCTCGGCATACGTCGAGGCCTGCAAGTAAAGATCCGCTAGTGGATCGAGAAAATGTCCATCCACCCCCGACTGAACCACGAGGACATCCGGTCGAAACCAGCTCAGCGCTGGCTCGACAACCTGCTCAAAGACCTCCAAATAGCTCGCGCCATCTGTAAAAGGCTCCAAAGGGAGATTGAGCTTTTTCCCTAGACCTTCGCCTCGCCCAATTTCCTCCACCCCTCCGGTGCCGGGAAACAAATAGCGCCCCGACTCGTGGAGCGAGAGGGTGAGGATCTCGGGATCCTCGTAGTAGATCCACTGCACACCATCCCCATGGTGAACGTCCAAATCTAAGTAAGCGACCCGCAAACCCGCCCGGCGCAGCTCCCGGATGGCCACCGCAAGATCGTTATAGACGCAAAAGCCGCTCGCGAGGTGGTGCTGAGCATGGTGGAGACCGCCTCCGAGCTGGAGCACCTCTCGGGCTCCCCTCAGAATGCGCCGAGCCCCCTCCAGAGTCCCTCCCACGAGCGCGCGGGCGGCCAGATCCATCCCTAGGAAGACCGGGGTATCCGAAGTGCCAAGGCCAAAGTCCTCGAGATCGGGGGGATGCTCCCCGCGGGAAGCCGCCTCGACTCGCCGTACAAAGGCCTCGCTGTGCACCCCGAGGAGGTCTTCGCGCTCGGCAAGAGGGGGAACCTCAAGCTGGAGAGGAAGACCGAGCTCGCTCAACAACTCGAGGAGTGAGGAGAGCCGCAAGGGACTAAATGGATGCTCGGGCCCAAAGTCATAGCTCAGATACTCCGGGCGATAGAGGACCAAGGGAGGCATTTCCTGTGTTATATCACCCCAGGAGCTCCGACCAAAGGCGGATGTGCGATCAGACCCGAGTCGCTACCCTCGACCTTGGAGGTGCTCGATGATCCACTTACCCCCTCAAGAGCTCTACCAGCTCCTTCAACGCGAGCGATCCCAGGCGCAGCATCGCAACCGCACACCCAAGCCCCGCAAGCCCAAGCTCCCTAGGAGGCAACGATGATCCAAAGCGCTCTGATCACCGGAGCTTCCCGTGGGCTCGGGGCTACCCTAGCTCGCTTCCTGGCTGGTTGCGGAGCCACGCTGCTCCTCACTGCACGCGATGCCCAAGCCCTCAAAGCCCAAGCTGAGACCTGCCGTGACCTGGGGGCTCAGCAAGTCATCTGGCGGGCTGGCGATCTCGCCGACACTACCCACCGGTTTGCTCTTGCTCAAGCTGCAGAAGAGCTCGGCGGCCTTGACCTTCTCGTCAACAATGCCTCAACGCTCAAGCCCCTTCCTCTCACCCCACTGTGCCTCACCCCTCCCGAGGTCTTCCGCGAGGTCCTCGAAGTCAACGTGCTCGCCCCCCTAGAACTCATCCAGCTGACCCTCCCCCTCCTCCGCACCCGCCAAGGACTCATCGTTCAGCTTTCCTCCGACGCAGCCCATGCGGGTTATCCAGGATGGGGTGCTTATGGAGCCAGTAAGGCAGCTCTCGAACTCCTCTCTTTGAGTCTAGCCCAGGAGCTCGATGGAGTGAGCGTCGTCGTGGTTGACCCCGGCGATCTGAGGACCCAACTCCATCAAGAAGCGCTCCCCGAAGAAGATCCCAGCCAGCTTCCACCTCCGGAGGTCACGTTGCCCTTTTGGGCCTGGCTCTTGAGCCAAGATCCTCTCCGCCTCAACGGCCATCGCTTCGAAGCTCAGAGCACCGTGTGGGAGGCGCCATGAAGCCCTTTCCCGAAGGCCAACCTGCTCAGCTCACCCCCGAAGAACGAGGACTCGGACGGGATGGGGTACGCCTGCTCATCAGCCACAGCCGGGGAGAAGAACATGCCCACTTCCTCAATCTGCCAAGCTGGCTTCGGCAAGGAGACCTTTTGATCTTTAACTCAAAACTTGCACCTCCCGCATATTCTGCATAAACACGCGCTCCCTGCTCCCCCACCCGGGGGCCACTGGC